>Ga0209291_1002740_pt1 | contig 13833 bp, 10 predicted proteins | sample GOMGulsemesocosm_FD_184633 | JGI IMG/M metagenome (GOLD analysis project Ga0209291, IMG submission 184633) | Methane-oxidizing microbial communities from mesocosms in the Gulf of Mexico - GOM9B Gulf of Mexico (SPAdes) (version 2) | ecosystem: Environmental > Aquatic > Marine > Cold seeps...
CTTGTTTCTTGTTAACCATGAAAGAAGATAGTATTGAAGGAATTTATGATACATTAAAACAATGTGCTAGAATTTCTCAATCGGCTGGTGGAATTGGATTGTCTATTCATGACATTAGAGCCAAAGGGTCTTATATTAAAGGAACTAACGGAATGTCGAATGGGATTGTTCCCATGTTAAAAGTATTTAATGACACAGCAAGATATGTTGATCAAGGTGGTGGAAAACGTAAAGGATCTTTTGCTATTTATATTGAGCCTTGGCATGCTGACATTCAAGACTTTTTGGACTTAAAGAAAAATACGGGTGTTGAAGAGCAACGCGCAAGAGATTTGTTCTATGCCATGTGGGTGCCAGATTTATTCATGAAACGTGTTAAAAACAATGAAAATTGGACGTTAATGTGTCCAAATGAATGTCCTGGTTTATCTGATACGTATGGTGATGAATTTGAAGCGCTTTATACTAAATATGAAGCAGAAGGAAAGGGAAGAAAATCAATTAAAGCACAAGATATTTGGTTTAAGATTTTAGAATCTCAAATTGAAACAGGTACGCCTTATATGGTGTACAAAGATGCGGCAAACTTAAAATCTAATCAACAAAATTTAGGTACAATTAAGTCATCTAACCTTTGTACTGAAATTTTAGAATACTCTGCACCAGATGAAACGGCTGTTTGTAATTTAGGATCTATTGCACTTCCAAAATATGTTAATCCAGACACGAAAGTATTTGATTTTGATAAGTTATTTGAAGTGGCTTACCAATTAACGGTAAATTTAAATCAAGTGATTGATGTAAATTACTACCCTGTAATTGAAGCTGAAAATTCTAATTTAAGACATAGACCAATTGGTTTAGGTGTTCAAGGGTTGGCAGATGCATTTATTTTAATGCGTTTCCCATTTGATTCGGCTGAAGCAAAACAATTGAATAAAGATATTTTTGAAACAATCTATTATGCGTCTATGACGGCATCAAAAGATTTAGCTAAAAAAGATGGACCATATTCTACGTATGAAGGTTCACCTGTGTCAAAAGGAATTTTCCAATTTGACATGTGGGGCGTTACACCATCAGACAGATGGGAATGGAGTATCTTAAAAGAAGAAGTAAAAGAATATGGGGTAAGAAACTCATTATTAATGGCACCAATGCCAACTGCTTCTACTGCACAAATTTTAGGAAATAACGAATGTTTTGAACCTTACACATCTAATGTGTATACTAGACGAGTACTATCTGGAGAGTACATCATTGTAAATAAGCATTTATTAAAAGATTTAGTAAAATTAGGTCTTTGGGATTCAGCTATGAAAAACAAATTAATGGGATCTAATGGTTCGGTTCAAAATATAGCAGAAATACCACAAGACATTAAAAACTTATATAAAACAGCTTGGGAAATTTCAGGTAAAACATTAATTGACTTATCTGCAGATAGAGGGGCTTACGTTTGTCAATCACAGTCGTTGAATTTATTTATGGAAAATGCAAATTTTGCTAAATTAACGTCAATGCACTTTTATGGTTGGGAATCAGGTCTTAAAACAGGAATGTACTACTTAAGAACTAAAGCTGCTGCAGACGCTGTTAAGTTTACACTTGACAAATCGGCAATGGAACAACCAAAGGCTAAAACGGAAGAAGAAAGACTAGCTGAAATCGCATGTTCTTTAGACGACCCTGAAGGCTGTGACATGTGCAGTGGGTAAGACCAGACTCAAGCTTTTTTGCTTGAAGTATGGCGCGACCACAAACATGCCGACTTTTCCGGAGGACATGTGCAGTGGGTAAGACCAGACTCAAGCTTTTTCGCTTGAAGTATGGCGCGACCACAAACATGCCGACTTTTCCAGAGGACATGTGCAGTGGGTAAGGACAGACTCAAGCTTAACTTGAATTATTAAGATTAAAAAACGAAAGAATAACTCCTTTCAACAACAAACCAAAAACCAAAAAACTCCCTTAACAATTAAGTTAAGGGAGTTTTTTTGTTAAAAGAAAAAGAGACCTCATTTGAGGCCTCTTTTAATCATATAGTTAACGATTATTCATCTAAAAATTCTTCAAACTGAGTCCAAACACTTTTCTTTTCTGGTTTGTCAGGGTTACCATCAAACATTAAGTGCGCATCAGCCGAGTATAATAATTTAACAACACCTTCAGCAATTAGCTCACCATTTTCACCATCTCTATTTACATACATTTTAACTGTTAACGTATATTCATTATCAATCATAAATTGGTCTTTATTCATATATAAAACTTGCATAAATGCATAATCTTGAACATATTGGCTGTAGTATGTGTTATAAGATCTTAACGCTTTTGGTGCATGTTGACGATATTGAAAGTCTTTAGTTTCCAATCTTTTAATCATTTTTCCCCAAGCTGCAGATTTTGATCTGTACTCAACTCTGCTCGTTTTTTTACCATTCATTTCATATTCAATATTGATTTCCATTCCTGGAAAAGCCTTAGATGGTGGATATTGGAAATAAGCCATTTGATTCATGTTTTTTGCCATGTCTAAAACAGTTTTAAAGTCTTTTCCGTTTACCATTGGTGGTTTATTTGTATACCCTCTTTTCATTAAATGAAAGTCTTCAGCAGCAAATACAATTTTCCCTATGTTTTTTGCATAAACAGCATTCTTTTTCCATGTAGCAGTCTCTTTATCCATTTTTTCACGGTTAATTACAGCCATTTTTTGATCGAATAGAACTTGTGCAGTTTCTGTATCATAATCACTTAAAAGTGAAGAATCCTTAGCGACAACACTCATTACTTTTTCGTCTTTATCATGAACAAATGCATATACATTAGTCCCTATTTCAACAAGTCTCCAGTGATCATTTACACTAACTCCTTCAACACTTACAACAGTTGTATAAAAGTAATTAATGCTATGTTTCGTTTTATACTTTTCTTTTTGTCTAAATGTCATAGATTGGTTAGCTCCAAAATCTACTTTCATTTCATTTACAATTTCTCCGCCTTTTTCTCGTGCATAATTGAATCCCGTTGTGGCATGATTTTTATAAATTTTTTCTCCAACAAAATACGTTCCTGATATACCAGACGCATCTGAATAATCATACATTGTATATTTTCCTTGACTGGCTTTGGCACTTAATTTGGCCATTTTAGCTTGTAATTTCTGCTGAAGCTTAGATTGTGCTCCTGCTGTACCAATAAAGCCGATACAGGCTACTGCTACTATTAATTTTAACTTTCTCATAATTTACGTTTTGGTTTTTTATTTTATTAAACTTCCTTTTATTCCGCTAGATCCTTTTGATCCACTTGTGTTATAGCTTTCTTTTCTTGCGCCTCCACTACCTGAAGCACCTCCATTATTCATTACAGTAATTAATAAGTTTTGTGTGGCTCCAGATACAGTAACATCACCACCGTTACCTCCATTACCACCATCACCACCATCACCGCTATGAGTACTTGATCCACGTTCTCCGCTTCCACCGTTTCCGCCTTTGGCATTAATTGTAATTCTATTATTAGCATGTAGTTTTGCTTCTGCTAACAATTCTCCGGTCATAGCATTTGTAAGCGTTAACTTATGTATAGACTGACCATTAACTTTAATGTTCTCCACATAAACGTTTACGCTTCTTGCATCTCCACCATCAGATCCATTAATAGAAACTCCTGATGTGCGCCCTCTTCCATTTTTACCACCTCTTCCTTGGTATTGATAGAAAATATTACTTTTATAGTTTAAAATATGGCTAAAATTCCCTTTTACTTTTGAATCAAATTTTGACCAAGCTTGAATTTCTATTTTGTCAGTAGGAATTTTACGACTATCAGAAGCTACTTTAAAGTCTCCCCCAGAATAATCTCCTCCTTTAACTGATGTCGAAAAGTCTGTATAAGGCGTTTTACCTCCTAGGTTTTTAGTTTTTAAGACTTTTCCATTCGTTAAGTGAACTTCAATACCAACTGAAACAACAGTTAGCATTCCGATATCTTCTGGCGCATCTACAAATTTGAGCTGAATTGATTTGATTGATTTTCCTTTTAACGTATTTTCTTCTTTTTCTTTCGCTGCAAGTGCTGCATTTTTTTCTTTTCTAACATCTCTTTCTCCAGTTTGATTTTTTTTAATTTCTCTTCTGTAAGTGTCTAATGCCATTTTTTCATCTACATATTTACCAGGGTTTTTTGAACTTAAAATGTAACTGATAGTTGCTCCGCTTGAAGCGGACCATGTATAATAGTATATTTTTTTATCCAGAACGGTTATTACTGTAGTTGAAGCTTTAGATAAATAATAGGCAGGATAAGCTGGTAAATCTGAAGTATAAAACTCATCTATTAGACCAACTTTTTTAATTAAAATTTTGGGGTAAATTTTATCTTCTGAGAATAATTCAACTGGCCAATTTTTTTTAGCTTGTTGAAAGACAAATTTGTTATAGCCTTTTTCAACTGTTTTATAAACTGGGTAACTTTCAGATTCAATTTTTGAAAGTTGAATATTCTGATTTTCTTGTGAAAAACCTAATAATGATAGACTGATAATAAGTAATACTAATAAACTCTTTTTCATAATATATTTTAATTCTCGAGCAATATTAGATTTTTAATAGGGTCTTTACAAGACTTGTTTTAGGAACGGCCTTTTTTTGTTTAGGAATAGACATTTTTTAGTTACATTGAATTAAATCATAGGTTTGTGTCTTTATTTTACTTATTAATCGAAGAATACGGTGCATGGAAAAAGCGTCATATAAAGTAGTATGTGACGTTTTTCAAAATGTGTTTGCTTGTAGTTAATGTTTAATAAACCTTATTTGTTTTACCCCATAGATAGTGGTAGTATTTAAAAAATAGACACCTCTGTCTAATTTTGATACAGAAAATGAAGTTGTTGATGCAGTATGTACCAGTTTCCCAATGATATTATAAATTTTAATATCTCTAATATTTACATTCGAACTTATATTTAGTGTTTCTAGTACTGGATTAGGGTGAATAGAAATAGTATTTAATTGCTCATTCATATCTCAAGATTACAATTTATATTAAAGCTCGTAAATCCATCTATTAATGATAGACTCTTTTGAATAATATGCTTTTAATTCTTAAAACAATATAGATTATTAAGTGAATTTTCACAAGACTTGTTTTAGGAACAGCCTTTTTTAATTCAGGAATAGACAATTATTATTTTCTACTTTCACTGTTGATCAAAATTATTAAGTAAAGTGGTGATTATCAAGATTTTTAAAATTAATTACAGTAATGACTAGCGTGTTTACTTACTGACTAATTGTTCTTCAAACTGAGGTTTTTTATACTTAGACAATTTTGCAGTAATGTTGTTTTCTAATTCAAGAGTTAATTTTGATTTAGAATATTCTTTCAAGTAGTCTAAATTAATCATCCATGATTTGTGAGTACGTAAAAAATTAGAATTAGTATTAAATAGCGTCTCAAAGTGTTTTAAGTTTTTACTAACTATGTATTTATTGTTGTCATTAGTGTGTATAAAACTATACGATTCACTTGCTTCAACTGCAATAATATTTTTTATTAATACGATTTTTTGATCACCCTGGTGGGGTACAATAATTTTGTTGATTTTATCATTCTTTAAACTTTCAACTAATACTTGGTAATTCAGTGCAGCATTTTTGGATTGATCCTTTATAATGAATTTCTCAACCGATTCCTTTAATTTATTTATGTCAATAGGCTTCAACAAATAATCTACCGCGGATACTTGAAATGCTTTTATGGCATAATGATCATAAGCAGTAACAAATACAATTTCGAAATCAATGGTTTCAAAAAAGGAAGTTATTTCATAACCTGCATAATTCGGCATTTCAATATCCAAAAAAACCAAATCTGGTTTGTTTTTTTTAATAGATACTACTGCTTGTTCAACATCTTCACATTTATCTACAATATTAATTTGAGGGCAGAAGTTCAATAACAAACTAGAAAGAATGTTTCTTGCGCTTTCTTCATCATCAACTAATATGGCATTAAATGTTTTTTGCATATCACAAATATCAATTAAAATATTTAATTGACTATCTATTTTTTTATGAATAGTCAAATAGTTTTTAGTAATGGTCAAAAGTTATCAAAAGCGTCTCTTGAATGGTATTTTTAAGGTCACTTTTGTTCCAATCACTTTATTTTCAGTAGTTAAATCGTCAAATTTAACGCCTATATCCTGACCGTATAAGTCTTTAAGTATGTCAAATCTAGTTTTGATAGACTTCACTGAAAATGAATCATGGGTCTTTTTTTGTCTCTGTTTTATTTCTTGAGATTTTTCTCTTCCAATGCCATTATCAGTAATTTCACAAGTCAAAATGTCATTCGCTAAATTAAATATAATAGATAATATCTTTTTTCCTTTTTTATGTAAAAGTCCATGTTTTAAAGCATTTTCTACAAAAGGTTGAATCAGCATAGGAGGAATGTCAATATCATTAATGGCATTGGTTTCAATTGTGAATGAAAAATCTTTTTTAAATCTTAACTCTTCCAACTCTAAGTATACTTCCAAAATTTTCACTTCTTCTTCAAATTCAATAAAGTCCTTATCCGAATGATGTAATATTTTTCTAACTAATAATGCAAATTTACTGATGTAATTGTAAGCGTTTTCACGATCTTGCTGTAAAATTAAATCTTGTATAGAGTTTAAAGAATTAAAAATGAAATGTGGATTCATTTGTGACTTTAAAGCCGTTAATTGCGTTAAACTTAATTGATTTTGAAGGAGTGTCTTTCTTCTTTGTCTGTTAATTTGGATTCTAAATAAGGTAAATGTAATTAGCAAAAACGAAAAAATAATGATTAGGTAAAACCACCAACGTTCCCAATATGGTTTTTTTATGATAAAGGAATAATATATGATTTCGCTTTCTTTGAATTTATGAATTGCTTTTACTTTAAATGTGTATTTATTAGGAGGTAACGATTTATATTCAATAATATGGTCTTTATATGAATTAATAATCCAATTTTTATCTATTCCAACTAATTGATATTGATAGTAAATATCGTTTTGATACTTTAAGCTTTTTGAGGATATATCAAATACAAATTTTTTCTGTGCATGATTAAATGTATGTTGGACAGTGTCGATTAACTCTTCATTTACTCGAATGTTGGCTATTTCAATAGAGGCTGAATAATCCGTGTTTGCTATTTTATCAAGTTTAATTTTTTGAATTCCTTTATTGGTTAATATCCATAAGTAACCATTCACTACTTCAAAATCTACTATATTGTTTGCGTTTAAGCCATTCGATTTATTTATTGAATTTAATACTTTTCCATTCTTATTTAATATGTTCAACCCAACATCAGTAGAAAGGTATAGCTTGTCATCATAGACCTTTATTAGTTTTGTACTGTTAGATAATAAACCATTTTCTGTATTCCATTGATCAACCAGGACATCATTTTTAAAAATGAGTACACCGTGCTTTTTTGAGGTTATTAAAATGGTGTTATCGACATTTAGAACATCCTTACATAATACAGATTCACCATTAAGTTCAAAAAAATAGATACTATCCATTGTGCCAATTTTTAATCCAAGAGCGCTTCCACAATAAATAGATTTGGTATTACTGTCAGAACCAATACAGTATGCCCTTCCACGAAAAGGTTGTAATGATTTAATTCTTTTTTTGGATTCAGGTTTGTTTAAATATTGAGAATTAAATAGTGAAACACCTGTATTAGTGGCAAAAATATATTGATTTTCATTTACGCGATAGGCATCTTTTATTGAGCCATCATGGATATTAAATGTCTTAGAATTTGATAAGGTTAAAATATTCTTACTAATTCCATTAAAAAGTAAACTATTAATATTAGGTAGGTATTCGAGAATTTCAATTTGTTGAATACCTTTCCCTTTTATTTGTGTTGTTTTGTTTAAGGAGTCTATTTTGAATATTTCTCCTTCTTGTGTTCCAAAAAAGATACTATTAGCTGATGATGATGTTAACTTGGTAACTTTAGTTGAGGGTGAATTTAATTCAATATCTAAAATATCTAAATTAGGAATAACGATTAATCCATTGCCAAATGTGCCTAATATTATATTTCCTTCATTATCCTTCAAAAATGATGAAATAACGTTAGAATCGAATAGTGGTTCATAGTTGTTTTGAGGCTCTAAGTTGTGGTCAAATATATAAATCCCTCCAGATAAGTTAGAAACCCAGAAATTAGTATTGTCGGAACGGTAATTCGTATAATTATTATGGTATTTGAAATTAGGTAAATTTGAATCTAAATTAGATGATATTTCGGGGATGACGTTTCCGGTTTTAGTATCATAAACAATGACACTATTTTTATGAAATACAGATGATGGAATTAAATGCGGACTTAAATCGGTTTTTGTAATTGTATAATTTCCATTTTTCAATTTGGATAGTTCATCACTATATGAATTGTAAAAAACTAAATTGCTGTCAACATCTTTATACATCTCAAACATTGTAGATATATTTTGGTCAGTTATGAATGTAACTTCTTTTTGTTTAGATACTTGAAATAATTTATTTGTTGCTAATGTTAATTGATTAATGTTGTCAAATTGATAAGAAATTTCGTGACTCATTAAACTATCAGGAATATTAAAATAGACACTACAACTATCTCCTTTAAGTTGAAATATTTGACCACTCAAATTATGACAATAGACGTTGTGGTGATTGTCTTCAATTAAATTAAAAACAGAACTACTCGTCATGTCTTCACATTCTATTTTTTTAATACTGTAGTTGTCATATTTGTAGATTCCATTGTTTGTAGCAATCCAATAATCTCCATTATGGTCTTGAATCAAATCATAAATATTTACTCCAGATAATTCCTCTTCTCCTAAAATAAAGTGAGAAGGTTGTTGGGCCTCTGTATTGAATGGAGAGAATATCAACAGGAATAATATGAATTTAAAAATTAGTTTCAATGGTATGATTAATTGTTAATAGATAATGCCTATTTGATTTTTAAATGTATAAATAATTGAAGTAATGAATAACTCAAATCTAAATTTAATGACTGTTTATTATGACAAAGCATTCTCTAAATCTTCAATCAAATCCTCAGCATCTTCCACACCAACACTTAATCTAATTAAAGAATCAACTACACCAATGGCATGTCGTTCAGCTTTTGGAATAGCGGCATGTGTCATGGTTGCTGGGTGACCAATTAAAGATTCCACACCACCTAAAGATTCAGCTAGTGCAAATAGTTTAGATTTGTTTAAAATGGCATGTGCTTCTTCCATTTTGTCTCCAACTAAAGTAAATGATATCATACCTCCAAAATCACTCATTTGACGCTTAGCGACTTCATGATTAGGGTGTGATATAAATCCTGGCCAATAGACTTTATCAACCTTTGGGTGTGCTGCTAAGAAGTTTGCAATTACCTTTCCATTTTCGCAATGACGTTGCATTCTTAAGTGTAAGGTTTTAATACCTCTCAATACTAAAAAAGAATCCATTGGTGCGGTGACAGCTCCACTTGAATTTTGTATACGATACATTTCATTCGCAATGGTGTCGTCATTACAAATTAAGGCACCCATTACCACATCAGAATGTCCGCCTAAATATTTTGTTACGGAATGCATTATAATGTCAGCACCCATATCTAAAGGGTTTTGTAAATAGGGTGTGGCAAACGTATTATCAACAGCTAACATAATTCCATGTTGTTTTGAAATTTTCGCAGTAGCGGCAATGTCAATAATATTCATCATGGGGTTAGTAGGTGTTTCTACCCAAATTAGTTTTGTGTTTTTATTCACATAGGCTTCAATGTTGTCAGCGTTTTGCATACCAACAAAATGAAATTTAATACCGTATTTTTCAAATATCGTTTTAAAAATACGATACGTTCCGCCATATAAATCATTGGTAGAAATTACTTCATCACCAGGGTTTAACATTTTTAAAACACAATCAATGGCAGCCATACCAGAACCAAAACAAGCCCCATGTTTACCGTTTTCTAATGCCGCTAAATTTTTTTCTAATGCATGGCGAGTTGGATTTTGACTTCTTGAATACGCATATCCTTTATGATTCCCAATTCCATCTTGCACATAGGTAGATGTTTGGTAAATAGGCGTCATTATTGCGCCTGTTGCAGAATCAGGGCTAACACCAGCATGAATTGCTTTAGTTCCAAATTTCATATCTTTTTCTTCCATGGTAAAATTTAAAAATGAATTATAACGTTTTCATCTTGCTAAACAAGTCCCATAAGACAACACCGGTACAAACTGAGATGTTTAGTGAATGTTTAGTTCCAATTTGTGGAATTTCTAAAACATGATGAGAAGCGTTGATGACCGATTGTTGTACGCCATCCACCTCATTACCCATGATAATGGCGTATTTCTGGTTTTTAACTGGACTGAATTCATCCAGTTTTACACTGTCTTCCGCTTGTTCAATGGAAAGTGTAATAACATTTTCAGCTTTTAACTTTTCAACTAATTCAACAGTATCTTCTACATATTCCCACGCCACAGATTCGGTTGAACCTAAGGCTGTTTTATGAATATCTCTGTGAGGTGGTTGAGCCGTTATTCCACATAAATAAATTTTTTCAATTCTAAACGCATCTGAACTTCTAAAAACAGAACCAATATTATTTAAACTTCTAATATTATCTAACACAATGATGATGGGTGTTTTTTCAGATGCTTTGTATTCATCAACTGAAAGCCTACCTAATTCTTGAAGTTTTAATTTTCTGTTTTTCATGCGTTAATTTTTGTGTTACAAGACAAAGATAAGAAAGGTTAAAGAAACTGAATGATTGAGGTATTAAAATAAAAATAGCCCTGAGTACTTACTCAAGGCTATTAAAATTTTACTAAAATAAGTAGGTTCTTATTTACACTCTTTAACTAGCGTAGTTTCTACATTAATATCAACTTCAGACCATAACTTACTACTTCCATCTTCACTTGTGTGTTCAGCCGAACAAACTGTATTTAAAGAATCAATAGCATGTTGTGCTTCAAAATCAGTCATGTTAATTGTTGCCGAAAAAGACACCTTCAATCCATCAGTTGTAACAGTTCCAGTATACTCTTTTGATTGACCATTCATTGTAATTTCAACTACAGCTTCTGAATCAGAAATTGATTTTACTAAACCTGAAATAATTTCAGTAGATTCCATTGTGCCAAAAAATGAATTTTTTAATTTTCCATCTCTTACCGGGTTTTCAGAATTTATTGATGATACAGGAATTGTAAAACTTGCACCAGCTAAAGTTTGTAACATATCTTCAGAAGGATTTGCAATAAGGACTTCAGATTCATTAAATATACCGCTTACTCCTTTTTTCTCAGTAAACTTAAAAGCTGTCCAACCAATTACTGTTGATTCTGAATTATAATTGAACGTACATACTTCACTAGCTTCTAATACTTCTGTTTTAGAAGAATCTGAACAGTTACACGAGAAAAGAATAGTGGATAATAATCCTATACTAAGAATTGATTTTTTCATTTTAAATTTATTTAAGTTAGTTAAAAGTAAAATTACATTTATTTAATTGAAATAGATATAAAATTGAATTAAATAAAAAAATCCTCACCCTAATTAAAGGATGAGGACAAATAAAAACCCCTTGAACAATATTTGTTCCCCACAAAGGTATGAATGAAATAGTGATTTAAAAAACTAGAATTATTATCAATGTTGATTTCCTAAAACACCTATTTACATTGGGATGATAGTTTAAGTGCGTGATTGACTGCTTGAACTAACAAGATTGGCTATTCTTCTGTTAAATGATTTTCAATTTCTTCTGTTTTTTTCTTCATCATGGCTCCATGAATACTTGCATTTAGTTCAAAACCTATCATTAAAGCATAAGCATTAAAATAGATCCAAAGTAAAACAATGATTATTGTACCAACAGATCCATACAGGGCATTATAGTTTGCGTAATGCGTAACATAGTACGAGTACACTAAGAATATAAGAATGATTAATGATGTGCTTAAGGTTGATCCAGCTGACATGAATCTAAATGTTGAACGATCTGAAGGAGCAATATAATACAAAAACGAAATTGAAAAATAGAGTAAACTTCCAATAATCAAAAATGTAATACCGTAATATAGTAGATTAAAATTTTCAGAAACAAATGTAAAGTTTTCACCTAGTATCAATAACAATTTTCTTTCCCAGACAATAAAGAAAAGGGTCATGATGATAGAAAATAAAAGTCCTATAACCAATCCTAAAGATACTAATCGAGTAGATAACCAAGATCTTTTTTCAAACTCAATTTTAGAGCTATTAAATGCAGTAATCATTACTAAAAAACCATTTGATATAAAATAAAGTGCCATAACAAAACCAACAGAAATCATTGAATTTACTGTTGAGTTTTCTAAATCAGCTAGCCCATCAATGAAATTACCAATTAATAATTCAGGAACAAAACCAGATAATATGGGAATGATATCTTCTCGTAAATCAAAAAAGGGAATATATGCACTTGAAATGACAAGCGCTAGTCCAAACGGTATCATGGCCAAGAAAAAATGGAAAGCTAATGATGATGCTCGTGTACCCACTAATCCTTTTCTAATGGTCCAAATAAAAAACACAAGAATTTCCCAAACAGAAATTCCTTCAAAGCCAGGTAATTTAATTTTTCTAGTAATGTGAATAAGCTTTCTAAAATAGATCGCTTTCAGTATACGTAAAAAATGATTTATTTTTTTTAAGAGTTCACTCATTGGAATACAAAAATGGAAAAGTTTACTTGATATTCCTATCAATTATTTAAATTAGTCCCAAAATAGATATCTAAATGATAAAATACAATCCTAAATTTTGGTTCAGACATATATTTGCGTTTCATAAGAGTGATACGTTTGTTGTAATTTGGAAAGAGTTAATATACATAGGTGTGTTTACATTAATTTTAGCTTTTCTACTTAAATCTTTTGTGGCAGAATCTAATTTAGAAATACTGAGCAAATTGAAAGATGTGTTTGCTTTGGTTGGTTTTGTTCTTTCTCTTTTACTAGTGTTTAGAACAAATACTGCTTATGACAGATGGTGGGAAGGAAGAAAGAAATGGGGTGAATTAGTAAATAATTCTAGAAATCTAGCAATTAAGATAAGTTCAATGACTACTAATAGCGAAAGTGAACAATTTTTCAGTAGAATGATTCCAAATTATGCTTTTGCAATGAAAGAACATTTACGTTCAGGTGTTTTATTAAATGAGTTGGAATTAGAGAAAAATGAACTTGAAGAGATTAAATATGTTAGCCACAAAACATCCTTTATTGCAAAAAAAATGTACATAAAGTTAAATGAAATGAAAAAAACTGGTGAATTAACACAAGAAGAATTTTTATCAATAGATGATAATTTAAAAAACTTTTCTAATATCACAGGAGCATGTGAAAGAATTAAGAACACGCCAATTCCTTATTCTTACAGTTCTTTTTTAAAAAAGTTTATTTTTGTTTTTGTAGTAACATTGCCATTGTCATTTGTTCCTAGTTTTGGATACTACTCAGCCTTTGTGTCGATATTTGTTTTTTATGTATTAGTGAGTATGGAGATTCTGGCAGAGGAAATTGAAGATCCGTTTGGTAAAGATGAAAATGATTTACCAACGGATGATTTATGCCAAAAAATAAAAGATAATGTGAAGGAAATTTTGTGTTAACTGGTATGGATTAGAGCTTTTAAGCTCATAATTGATAAAAATTCATTACTTTTGTAAAAAAAGAGATATAATATTTTATGGCTAGAT
>Ga0209291_1002749_pt1 | contig 13801 bp, 13 predicted proteins | sample GOMGulsemesocosm_FD_184633 | JGI IMG/M metagenome (GOLD analysis project Ga0209291, IMG submission 184633) | Methane-oxidizing microbial communities from mesocosms in the Gulf of Mexico - GOM9B Gulf of Mexico (SPAdes) (version 2) | ecosystem: Environmental > Aquatic > Marine > Cold seeps...
GTAAAATTACCAATGGTCTACGTAATGAAATTGGTAACCGTACTATTAAAGATATCGTTTCTGGCCAACGTGGCGAAGTAATGGAAACGGCATTGAAACGTATGGCACGTTCATCTGAGCTAGGTATTCTGGTTGAAGATGTACGAATTAAGCAGATCAATCTACCAGAGGAAGTCAGTAACAGTATCTTCCAACGTATGAGTGCAGAGCGTCATGCTGTAGCGAAAGAACATCGTTCGCAAGGTTATGAACAAGCTGAGATCTTAAAAGCAGCAGTGGATGCGAAAGTAACCGTAATGCTTGCTGACGCAAACCGTCAAGCACGTGAACTACGTGGTAAAGGTGATGCAGATGCAGCGAAGATTTATGCTGATACGTACAATAAAGATGCCGAATTTTATGGTTTCTTGCGTAGCTTACAAGCTTATTCTAAGAGCTTTAGCAATAAGTCTGATGTATTAGTTATTTCTCCAGAGAGTGACTTCTTCAATTACATGAAGGGTTCTGCTGTAAAATAATCATTGCTTGTCAATGAATAACAAAAAGGCCGTTGCTATCTTGGATAGCAGCGGCCTTTTTTATGGTGTTAACTCATTATTAATTAAGAAAAATGTGCTTCAATTTCTTCGAGTACCTGTAAGGTCCAATTGGCAATGCGCTCATCAGTTTGATCGTACTGGCTGTCTTCATCGAGGGCAAGACCGTAAAACTGGCTTTCATCTTCGGTTAGTGCTTTTGAAGCCACAAACTCATAACCTTGATTTGGCCACTGGCCGATAAAGTGGATGTCTTTACCTTGCAACTCGTCAAACAGCATGCCCATCGCGTCCAGATACCATTCACTGTAGTTAACTTGATCTCCAAGACCAAATAACGCTACCGTTTTCCCTGCTAGGTTAATACCTGCAATATCAGACCACAGATCACCCCAGTCTTCCTGAAGCTCGCCATAATCCCAAGTCGAAATACCAAATAGAACGATGTCATAGGTTTCTATATCAGTAAAACCCGAGTCTTTTATGTCATGTAAGTCGACAAGTTCTGCACCAATTTCAGCTTGGATCTTTTCCGCAGCTATGGTGGTATAAAAAGTAGTGGAGCCGTAATATAAACCGATTTTCATTATTTACATCCAAAGACAGTGTTGCTAATCATACTATTGTTATAAATACTATGTGTTAATCCTGCACTGAGCGATCACTTGCTCATCGTTACGCATAGTAACATGAGATAATTGTACTATAATCCATGTTTATTTATACAGTGTTGTTATACTGATAAAATAGTGATGGCAATTGTAATCGTACTTGTACTTTTAATCGTAATAGCAGCATAGGACATTCGCTTGGAAAAGATTGAAATAATAGAACAGTTTTTAGATATTATGTGGCATGAGCGTGGATTGTCAGATAATACCCTGGCCTCTTATCGTAATGATTTAAGCCAATATCATCACTGGTTAGCGCAACATAAGCAGCAATTATTAACCGTTGATCGTCTTGAAATACAAGCATTTATGGCAAGTCGTTTTGATTTAGGTTACAAAGCCAGTAGTACCGCGCGACAGTTGAGTGCAATTCGTCGTTTTTATCAATATCTTTATCGCGAACAGATGCGAGATGATGATCCGACGGCATTACTCACCAGCCCAAAACTACCGCAGCGTTTACCGGATGATTTATCTGAAGCGGAAGTGGATGCATTATTGGCTGCACCAGAGTTAGACGATCCGATCCAATTGCGTGATAAAGCCATGATGGAATTGTTATATGCCACAGGGTTACGCGTATCGGAATTAGTTGGCTTGAGCATGGAATCTGTGAGTTTACGCCAAGGGTTAGTGCGCGTAACAGGTAAGGGCGGTAAGGAACGCTTGGTACCTATGGGTGAAGAAGCAGTGTATTGGACTGAGCGCTTTATTGCCGAAGGTCGCGCAACGTTATTAAAAGGGTTAACGTCCGATGTGGTGTTTCCCTCAAAACGTGGCAACTTTATGACTCGGCAAACTTTCTGGCATCGTCTTAAGCATTACTCACAAGTCGCAGGTATTACTACGCATTTATCACCGCACACTTTACGCCATGCGTTTGCGACCCATTTATTGAACTATGGTGCTGATCTGCGTGTCGTGCAAATGTTACTTGGCCATAGCGATTTATCTACAACGCAAATTTATACGCATGTGGCAACAGCACGATTAGAGCAGCTGCATAGTGAGCACCATCCTCGTGCTTAATAGTGTTGATGACGTGACATTAGCAAGGATTAAGGCTAGTGATAAATAATAAATTCTGTTAATTTATCTTGTATAGATAGCCATTAAGGATAAGAGCGGAGAACATATGTTAAAGAAAGTAATGATTACAGCCATTGCTGTAGGTTTAGTGGGGAGCTTTTTACTTGGGATCAATGGTAGTCCTGAGCAGACGTTAATGACCACTCCGGCGGTTCATACTGAACAACCTACCAATGTCGCATTATCAGCAGATCACCAAGATATTTCACGCTTATTAGCTGAGAAACTTAACTTTAAAGTATCAAGTGTAAGTGACAGTGTTATCCCTGGCTTGTTTGAAGTCGCTACCGATCAAGGTATCTTTTATGTGAATGCTGATGCCTCTAATCTTATCCAAGGTTCACTTTACCAAGTTAATGAAAACGGGGTTACGGATCTCACAGAACAAGCAATGAGTAAAGTACGCCAGCAAGCAATACAAGAATTCGCAGGTGATACGATTAATTACCCTGCCAAAAACGAAAAGTACAGCATAACGGTATTTACCGATATTAACTGTGGTTACTGTCGTAAGCTACATAACGAAGTCGCGCAACTGAACCAGCTTGGTATTAGTGTTAAATATTTAGCATTTCCACGAGGTGGTCTCAACTCTAAGACTTATCAAGATATGGCGTCAATTTGGTGTGCCGAAGACAGTGCGCAAGCGATGAACAACGCAAAACGTGGTGGCAAAGTCATTCCTGAAATGTGTACAAATACAGTTGCACAGCAATATGAGCTTGGTCGACGTTTAGGCGTGACGGGTACGCCTGCAATTGTTTTGGAAAACGGACAAATGCAACCGGGTTACGTGCCTGCTGAACAGCTTCTTAGTATGCTCAAAAACATGGATAAATCTTGAAAAAACAAATTAAACGTCGCGATAATGTAGATTGTGACGGTATATCAGCAGCGGTGCCTGCATTATTACGCCAAATTTATGCCAGTCGTGGTGTGAAGTCAGATCAAGAATTAGAGAAAGGCGCTAAAAACTTATTACGTCCGAATCAGCTTAAAGGTATGACTGCCGCGTGTGATTTATTAGTTAGCGCATTAGTACAAAATCAACGTATTATCATTGTTGGTGATTTTGATGCCGATGGCGCAACAAGTACGGCATTGTCGATGCTTGGTTTTAAAATGCTAGGCTATCGTAATGTTGATTTTTTAGTACCCAATCGCTTTGAATTTGGTTATGGCTTAAGTCCTGAAATTGTTGATCTTGCTGCAGCCAATGGTGCGCAATTGATCATGACTGTGGATAACGGTATTTCTAGCATTGCGGGTGTTGCTGCAGCGAAAGCGTTAGGCATTAAAGTGCTAGTGACCGACCACCATTTGCCGGGTAACGAAATACCGGATGCCGATGCAATTGTTAATCCCAATCAACACGGCTGTACATTCCCAAGCAAAAATCTTGCAGGCGTAGGTGTTGCCTTTTATGTCATGTTGGCATTACGAAGTGCACTGCGTGAACAAGATTGGTTTACTAAGCAAGGTTTAACAGAACCTAATTTAGCCTGTCTGCTGGACATTGTTGCGTTGGGTACGGTTGCCGACGTTGTCCCATTAGATGCTAATAATCGTATTTTAGTGTATCAAGGTTTACAGCGTATTCGCGTCGATAAATGCCGACCCGGCATTAAAGCTTTGATCGAAATTGCCAATCGTAATCAAGCTCAGCTTTGCGCAAGCGATCTTGGTTTTGCATTAGGACCAAGGTTAAATGCTGCTGGACGCTTAGATGACATGTCCGTTGGCGTAGCAACGCTGCTATGTGAAGACCTCAATAACGCGCGTCGTTTTGCTGGTGAACTTGATAGTCTGAATGAAGAACGTAAAGAAATTGAGAACTCGATGCAGCAAGAAGCGTTAGCTATCCTAAAAAGTGTCGATTTTGATGCAGGGCAAGTACCTTATGGTATTTGTTTATTTCAAGATGATTGGCATCAAGGTGTGGTTGGCTTAGTTGCATCTCGGATTAAAGAGCGTTTCCACCGCCCTGTTATCGCTTTTGCTGATGCAGGTGAAGGGGAAATAAAAGGGTCAGCACGTTCAATACCTGGCTTGCACTTACGTGATGTTTTAGAGTTACTTGATATCCGTAATCCGGGCATGATCTTGAAATTCGGCGGGCATGCGATGGCGGCTGGTTTGTCTTTACGTCTTGATTGTTATGATGAGTTTTCGAGACAGTTTAACGCTTTAGTGCAGGAACTATTAACTGAAGAGCAGTTAACTGGTGTGGTATTAAGTGATGGTGAACTACCGAGCGAGCAACTGTCATTGCCAACAGCTGAACTAATCAAAGAAGCAGCACCCTGGGGGCAGATGTTCCCTGAGCCGATCTTTGATGGTACGTTTAAATTACGTGAGCAACGCCTTGTGGGTAAAAAACATTTAAAAATGATGTTGGAACCTGAAAGTGGTGGACCTCTGGTGGATGCGATTGCTTTTAATGTTGATTTAGAAGTATGGCCTGATGCTTCGGTACAGAAGATCGAGTTAGCCTATAAATTGGATGTTAATGAGTTCCGTGGTAAGCGCAGTTTGCAGTTTATGGTTGAGCATTTACAGCCATTACGCTAATCGTATTTATTTATAAAGCTAGTTTGATAGCTTTTGGCGATTGAAATGTCAGGTTTAATCGCCTTTAGCTATCTGTCATTTGCAGTTATAGTTATTTCTTCTTCTACAGCAATCCTGCTTTAAGATAAGGATATAGGCTATGACTATGCAACGCGTAATAAATGAAATGAAAATTAAAGCTCCGAGTATTCCATGCGGTACGTCACTGGTCGCCGTGGTTGATTTGTTTACTAAACATCAGATTAATGCCGTGCCTGTGGTGAATTCGAAAAATGAAGTGATTGGTTTTGTCTCTGAATCAGATTGCCTACAAGCACTTATTAGTGGAAGTTATCACTGCGATAAACCTGCTATTGTGAACGATGTGATGACCAAAAGTGTCGTTAGCGTATCGCCACAAGACAGTATCATTGATATCGCAATTCGTATGACAAAAGATAACTTGAGTGTCTACCCTGTTGTTGAAAATCGCCAATTGGTTGGTATCATTCGTCGTGGAGATATTCTGCAAGTGTTGGCAGAAAATAATAATCAGTGTAGCCAAGTCAGCTAATTTCGTTGGTTGTCATTATTTCTAAGCCATGCTCCAGTAGCCTGGCTTTTTGCTATTTTATTCTTTTACTGCCGTCATATTTTCCCTCGTTTTTATTTATTCCTATTTATTTTCTTATATTATCGATTAATTTGCTGTTTTCTTAATCTTCCTCTGTATATCCGTGAGTGAATTCGGTAAAATTTGCTGTTGTATAAAATCCCATAGTTAGAGCTATATACTTAGCGGAATGCTGATAAACATATCGATATTTGCATTCATCATGCTAAGTACAACTAAAGTAGAGCTGAATCATGTTTGAAGTAAATCCAGTACTGAATAAATTAAAGGAGCTAGGCGAACGCGCCGAGCTGCTTCGGGGGTACCTTTGACTACGATGCAAGCAAAGAGCGTCTAGAAGAGGTATCTGCTGAATTAGAGTCATCGGAAGTATGGAGTGACCCTAAACGAGCGCAAGAATTAGGTAAAGAACGCGCGTCATTAGAATTGATTGTAAAGACGATTGATGATCTAGGCACGGGTTGTGATGACGTTGAAGGCTTAGTTGAACTGGCAGTTGAAGCTGAAGACGAAGAAACATTTGCTGAAGCACAACATGAAATTGTAGGTTTAGAAGCACAACTGGCTAAACTTGAGTTTCGTCGTATGTTTTCTGGCAAACATGATGCAAATGATTGTTATCTTGATATCCAATCTGGCTCGGGTGGTACTGAAGCCCAAGATTGGGCAAACATGCTATTACGTATGTTCTTACGATGGGGTGAGGCACATAAATTTAAAGTTGAGCTGATCGAAGTCTCAGCTGGCGATGTAGCTGGAATCAAAGGTGCCACTATCCGTTTAGGTGGTGAATATGCTTATGGTTGGTTACGTACTGAAACAGGTGTACACCGTTTAGTGCGTAAATCACCATTTGATTCAAGCGGCCGTCGTCATACTTCGTTTGCATCGATATTTGTATATCCAGAAATAGATGACAGCATCGAGATTGATTTGAATCCATCTGATTTACGTATTGACGTTTACCGCGCTTCTGGCGCAGGTGGTCAGCATGTAAATACAACAGAATCTGCGGTACGTATTACTCACTTACCCACTAATCTTGTTGTACAATGCCAAAACGATCGTTCTCAACATAAGAACAAAGATGCTGCGATGAAACAAATGCGTGCAAAATTGTTTGAGTACGAAATGCAAAAACAAAACGCGGAAAAGCAAATCGCAGAAGATGCTAAGTCAGATATCGGTTGGGGCAGTCAGATCCGTTCATACGTACTGGATGACTCACGCGTAAAAGATTTACGTACTGGTGTTGAAACACGCAATACACAAGCCGTTTTAGACGGTGATTTAGACAAATTTATTGAAGCCAGCCTGAAATCAGGCCTGTAAAAAATAGGGTTAAACAATGACTGAACAGTTACAAGATGAAAACAAACTGATTGCAGAACGTCGCGCGAAATTAGATCATATCCGCACGAACTGTAAAGCAAATGGCCACCCTAACGACTTTCGCGTAAAAGATAAGTCAGCAGATTTACAGGCAGAATTTGGCGAAAAGTCGAAAGAAGAATTAGTTGAAATGCAGCATGTGGTAAGCATTGCTGGTCGTATCATGGCGAAACGTGGTCCTTTCCTTGCAATCCAAGATACATCTGGTCGCATTCAAGCATATGCATCGAAAGACGTACAAAAAGCACAAAAAGCTGATCTTGGTGGTTTAGATATTGGTGATATCGTGGGTATTACTGGTGCGCTAAATAAATCTGGTAAAGGCGACCTTTACGTTGAAATGACAGAGTACGTGCTATTAACTAAAGCGCTACGTCCATTACCTGAAAAATTCCACGGTCTAACTGATCAAGAAATGCGTTACCGCCAGCGTTATGTTGATCTGATCGTAAACGCTGAATCACGTAATGCATTCATCGTACGTTCTAAGCTTGTATCAGCTATCCGTAACTTCATGGTATCAAAAGATTATATGGAAGTTGAAACACCAATGATGCATGTGATCCCGGGGGGCGCAACAGCGCGTCCATTTATCACGCACCATAACGCACTTGATCAAGAAATGTATTTACGTGTAGCACCAGAGCTATACCTTAAGCGTTTAGTGGTTGGTGGTTTTGATCGTGTATTCGAAATCAACCGTAACTTCCGTAACGAAGGTCTATCTCCGCGTCATAATCCAGAGTTCACTATGATGGAATTCTACCAAGCTTACGCTGATTACAATGACCTTATGGATTTCACTGAAGAAATGCTAAGCACTGTTGCGGTTGAAGTTTTAGGCGCGACATCTATGCCTTACGGTGATGAGACTGTTGAGTTTGGTGGCAAATACGCACGTATTAGCATGCTAGATGCGATCAAACAGTACAACCCTGAGCACGAAGTTATCCAAGCATTGACTAATGAAGGTGTTCAAGATCGTGAGTTAATGGTTTCTATTGCGAAATCACTACACATGACCGTTGAAAAATTCTGGACTTGTGGTCAATTACTGGAAGAAATCTTTGGTGAAACAGCTGAACCACAACTGATCCAGCCTACATTTATCACTGGCTACCCAGCTGATATATCGCCACTAGCACGTCGTAGCGATGACAACCCATTCTTCACTGACCGTTTTGAGTTCTTCATCGGTGGCCGTGAAGTTGCAAATGGTTTCTCTGAGCTTAACGATGCGCAAGACCAAGACGAACGTTTCAAAGCACAAGTTAACGCAAAAGATGCGGGTGATGATGAAGCGATGTACTACGATGCAGATTACATTACTGCACTAGAGCACGGTTTACCACCAACAGCAGGTCAAGGTATTGGTATTGACCGTCTAGCTATGTTGTTTACTAATACACATACTATTCGTGACGTGATCTTATTCCCTGCAATGCGTCCACAAGCAAATAGCTAATTAGTTATTTAACTTAACTATAGTAAAAAGCCAGTCACGTTATGTGACTGGCTTTTTTATGTCTTGTACTGTGGTTTACAGCATCAAGTATGAGTTAGTCTGTTTCAACCAGCGAATACGGTAATGGTAAGAACGCTAAGTTTGATTCGTTATCGGTAATTTTAAATACACTATCTGTTTCAAGATTATTTGGCATAACACTCGAGATAAGCTGTACGCCATCGCTATAACGGTAGCTTAAGTTGACCTTGCCTGTACTACGCCAATTTTCACCCAGTTGTAATTCAATGTTATCACCACTGTTTACGTTCGCTTCCGTTGGGCCTGTTAAGATCGCCATTGCACGCTTGTTCGTGCCACGGTATTTAGCGCGTGCGACCGTTTCCTGTCCTGTGTAACACCCTTTAGTGAAACTAATGCCATCATAGGCTTGTAGATTGAATGCTTGTGGGATTTGTACGCTGCTCATTGCTGCTCCTACAATGGGGGCTGCTGCTAGAATATCCAGTGCATCCCAGAATGAACCATCATCAGTAGCGGCTTCTGCCAAGTGTTGGCTGATCTGTTGTAATGAAGCATCACTTTTTTGTAATAATACTAAGAAGCGTGGTGTATCACCAATAAGTCGCATGATAAAGCCATTCGGTAAATGGGTTACTGCCTCTTTGCCTAACGTAATCGTGAAGGTCTTGTTCAACCACTGCTCTGCTTGTTCGCCAGCGATACCGTAAAGATTACAGAATGCAGAGGCATCGGTCAGTTCTACTTTTGAGAATACCGCGTATTTCTTTAATTCAGGCAGGGTGATCGCTAATGCGTCTTTGCGCATGATGAAATAAAACGAATTGCCTTTTTTAGCTACTTGGAATGTTGACCACAGTTTTCCTTTTGGATCGCAATGACCACCCCAAGTTGTTTGTTGGTCTTCTAAGCCCACCAGATCACAAGTCAATTGTCCTTGTAAATAACTTAAACGCTGCTCACCTGTTGCCGTCATTAATCCCCAGTGCGATAGCTCGCTTACGATCACATTTGGTAATACGTCTGTTGATGCTAGGATCAGTTTATTAAATTGCGTCATTGTTTACTCTTCTCTGGCTGGTTTTCTCTATGGTAGAGTGAACGCAAGCATTTGTCTTTAGAAGATCTTGTTTATTTTTATGATAGAATTAGACCATGGACAATACGATAAGGGAAAAAAATGACTAAGTTAGATTCAAAGGCGCGTTTACGCTGGGCTTGTCGCCGTGGCATGCTGGAATTAGATGTATTATTTCGTCCGTTTGTGGATGAAGCTTATGATGATTTATCAGATGAAGATAAATTGATTTTCCAACGCTTGTTAGAAGGCGAAGATCCGCAGTTATTTGCTTGGGCAATGGGTCATGAAAAGTGTGAAGATCCAGAGTTAGCTTATATGATGAATAAAATTGTCTCAAGAGTTAAAGTGTAGCGTCACGTTACGCCCATCTAAATACTGGTTGTTGCTGTGTATTGTTATACATAGCTTGGTACTTGGTTTGCTATTAAATTGGCAGATCCTTATATCATTACAATTGCTTTATACCGTAGTCATTATTGTTTTGTGTGGTTATCAATGCAGGCAACACTGGCTACGCCGTCCCAGTTTTACCTATTTCACCAGTGGTTATATCCAGTTTGACGCTGGTGGTGAGTTATTTGTGTTCAGCAAAGATTCTCGAAGTGCCGATCTCTTTATTCAGTTAAGTTATATCAGCTTAAATAAGGGGCACGTTCAGTCGTTATGCATCATGCGTGATGCTATCGACGATACTGATTATCGCCGTCTAGTTCGGACTATTAAAATATTAAAGTAGCAGCTGAATTAATATTTTTTAATCAGGCGTAAACTTGTTTAAGTGCTGGTAAGTTCATTTTTATTCGTGTTAGCCTTTATTTTCAATACATTATAAGGGCTAAACGGATGAAGCTATTAAACTTATTTTCAGAAACGACTAAGTACACACTATACCTACGATTATTTACACTACTTAAAGTACCTTCGTTATTTTATGTTAGACCTTCAGTACATCAACTCGATGAGCGTATTTGTACGATTAAGATCCCATTTAAAAGACGCAACAAAAATCACATGAACTCGATGTTTGTCGGGGTACTTGCCAGTGGTGCAGACTGCACAGGTGTATTAGCTGCCATGCATAAAACTCAAATGAAGGGAGTTAAGGTGGGTTTTGCATTGAAATCGATGCAAGTTGATTTTATTAAACGTGCAGAGGGAGATACCTACTTTACCTGTGAGCAAGGGCTAGATATCGCTCGGTATGTAAAGGAAGCAGTGATCACTGGTGAGCGACTAAATAGACCTATTAAGGTTATCGCTACTTGCCCTGAATGCAGTGGTGATGAATCTGTTGCAGAATTTACGTTAATGCTGTCATTAAAAAGCCTAAAGGAAAAAAATAAGGCTAATGATGTTGTCGCTTGATATGAAAAAAGCAGCTAGATAGCTGCTTTATGCCTTATTGTTATTAACGGCTAACAAGCCATAAATTATAACTTAGGCTGTAAAATTGTTGGTTTAGGTTCGTCGAATTGCTCTGGATAGTCGAGGGTGTAGTGTAAGCCACGACTTTCTTTGCGATCTAACGCACAACGAATGATCAAGTCTGCAACCGTCACTAGATTTCTTAGTTCCAACAAGTTGTTACTGACACGGAAGTTACTGTAGTACTCGTCAATTTCTTGTTGCAATAGGTTCACACGGCGCAGGGCGCGCTCTAGACGTTTTGTCGTTCTTACAATCCCCACGTAATCCCACATAAATAGACGTAGTTCGTGCCAGTTATGTTGAATAATGACTTCTTCATCTGAGTTCGTCACTTTACTCTCATCCCAGGCTGGAATACGGTAATCTTTACGGGTTTTATGCAGTTTTGATAAAATATCGTCTGCCGCTGCGTGGGCAAACACAATACATTCTAATAATGAGTTACTGGCTAAACGGTTTGCACCGTGTAAACCCGTATAAGCTACCTCGCCAATCGCGTATAAACCGCGCATATCAGTTTGACCCGTTAAGTCAGTCATTACACCACCACAGGTATAATGTGCAGCGGGTACTGCTGGGATTGGGTCGGTCGTGATATCAATACCTAACTTCAAGCAACGCTCATAAATAGTCGGGAAATGACTAATAACGAACTCAGCGGGTTTATGACTGATATCTAAATATACACAATCACTACCCAGACGTTTCATTTCAAAGTCGATAGCACGGGCAACAATATCACGCGGAGCCAATTCAGCACGTTCATCGAAACTTGGCATAAAACGGGTACCGTCTGCATGACGTAAATAGGCCCCTTCACCACGTAGTGCTTCGGTTAATAAGAAGTTCTTTGCATCTGGGTGGAATAAGCAGGTAGGGTGGAATTGATTGAATTCCATATTGGCTACACGGCAACCTGCGCGCCATGCCATGGCAATACCGTCACCACTAGAGACATCAGGATTACTGGTATATTGGTAAACCTTACTTGCACCGCCCGTTGCTAAGATAACAAAGCGTGCTTTAATCACTTCTACTTTCTCGGCTTCTCGGTTCCACACATAAGCACCGACAATACGGTTGGTCGCTTGGTTAAGCTGTTTAGTCGAAATAAGATCAACCGCGTTAAAACGTTCCATTAAGGTAATGTTAGGATGTTGACTGACATTTTCGATTAACGTAGTTTGTACCGCTTTACCAGTGGCATCTGCGGCATGCAAGATACGGCGATGGCTATGACCACCTTCTTTGGTGAGATGATAATGTTGTTCGCCATTATCATCGGCTACTTGATCAAATGGTGCGCCTTTATCTATTAACCAGTTTAAGCTGGCGGCGGCGCTGCTTGCTGTAAAGCTAACGGTATCTTCATCACATAAACCAGCACCAGCCACAAGGGTATCAGACACATGACCTTCCACACTATCCGCTTCATCAAAAACGGCGGCGATACCACCTTGTGCGTAGAGTGTTGAGCCTTCGGTTAAGCTACTCTTACTTAATACTGTCACTTTAGCGTGATCAGCAAGTTTTAAAGCAAGTGAGAGTCCTGCGGCACCACTGCCGATAATCAGTACATCGCTTTGGTATTCCGCATTTGTTCTCATAGTTTCCGCTCGATTTGTAGTATGCTGTTATGACTAACTCTAAGTAGGGCATTATAAGCTTTAAATCTCGGGCAATAAAAAGGTATTTTGATTTATTTGTTCTTATTTTGATTTAATTAGCACAATGGCGAACTTTATTTGGTGTTAAAACGAACTTTATTTATATAACGCAGTCTGAAAAATACACATTAGTAATACTAGTGTCATCAGAATAATAAGAGGTTATGAGTTACTAATGAGTGCAAAAGAGACGGACTTGCAATTAGTCGAGCGAGTTCAAGGCGGTGACAAGGCCGCATTTAATCTATTGGTGACTAAATACCAACAGAAAGTTGCGAACCTGATTTCACGTTACGTTTCAGCCAGTGGTGATGTTGCAGATGTGACTCAGGAAGTGTTTATTAAAGCGTATCGTGCGTTGCCTAATTTTAGAGGTGATAGCGCGTTTTATACTTGGCTATATCGGATTGCCAGTAATACCGCTAAGAATTATTTAATTGCGCAAAGTCGACGACCGCCTGCGAATGATATTGATGCGGCAGATGCGGAATTTTACGAAGGTAATGATGGCATGCGCGAGTCATCAACACCAGAACGGGTTATTTTGGCGGAAGAGATGAAAGCGGTTATTTTTTCTGCTATTGACGCGTTACCTGATGAATTACGTACCGCGATAACATTACGTGAAATGGAAGGCATGAGTTATGACGATATTAGTATTGTTATGAGTTGCCCAGTGGGTACTGTTCGCTCACGTATTTTTCGAGCGCGTGAAGCGATTGAAGTAAAATTAAAACCCTTACTTCAACAGTAAGTTAAACACAGATTACGGACGAGTAAATTTAGGTAATTAATTATGATAGAAAAAGAACGTTTATCCTCCTTAGTAGACAATGAATATATTGATGCTGCACTACTTGATGAGTTAGGCAAGGATGAAGCATTGTCTTCAAGTTGGCAGCATTACCACATGATCGGTGATGTGATGCGCGGTGAAACACCTACAACGGTTAATTTAGATCTTACCCGTGCAATTACAGCGGCTATCGCCGAAGAACCTGAACTGAGAATGCCAAAAGAAAGTGCAAACGACAGCTCTTTCTATCAGAAAGTAATTCAGCCTTGGCTAAAAACGGGTGGTCAATTTGCTATTGCCGCATCGGTTGCGTTAATGGTAATTACGGGCGTGCAATACAGTAATACCGAAGCACCTGTAACAGGACTTGAACCAGCACTGAATGTGATGCCGTTTGCCGGTGTTGCATCACCAGTAAGTTTTAGTGTTGAATCACCTGATTCGCGTCAAGTACAGCCAGAATTTACGGAT
>Ga0209291_1002752_pt1 | contig 13795 bp, 14 predicted proteins | sample GOMGulsemesocosm_FD_184633 | JGI IMG/M metagenome (GOLD analysis project Ga0209291, IMG submission 184633) | Methane-oxidizing microbial communities from mesocosms in the Gulf of Mexico - GOM9B Gulf of Mexico (SPAdes) (version 2) | ecosystem: Environmental > Aquatic > Marine > Cold seeps...
TTGAAAAATATCAAAACAATAGTGTTAATATTAAAAGAAAAATTATATTTTTGCTCGACATACAATATTAGATTATGGCTACATATAAGAAAAGAGGATATAGAAAACCGAAAGAAAAGGTTGAAGAGGTTGTAGGAGACGAGTCTACAAACGAAGTAGAAGGATACGTTGAAGGAGAAAGTACTACAGAAGATGTTTTTAATACATTAGATGAAGGCGCGAACAAAGCTGAGGAATGGGTTGCTAATAACCAAAAGTATATTTTCGGAGTTGTTGGAGCTATTGCTTTAGGAGTACTACTTTATATGGGTTATGGAAAGCTTATTGCTGAACCTAAAGAAGCTGAAGCATCAAACGATGCTTATAAAGCTCAGGCTTACTTTATGCAAGCTGTAGATGCTACGGGAACGGCAAAAGATTCGTTGTATAACTTAGCCTTAAACGGTGGAGAAGGTAAATTAGGTTTGTTAGATGTAATTGAAGATTACAACGGAACAAAAGCAGCTAATTTAGCTAGTTATATGGCAGGTTTGTCATATTTAAATATGAACGACTATAAAAATGCTGTAACGCATTTAGATAACTATAAAATGGATGATGAAATGACAGTTCCTAGTTCTTTTGGAGCTATAGGAGATGCTTATGCACAGTTACATACTGAGGATAATCCATTATTAGGAGATGCTTTAAGTTACTACGAAAAAGCATTACAGTCTACTACTAATGAGTATACCACACCTAAATTTTTATTTAAAGCTTCAGTAGTTGCCTTAGATTTAGGGAAAAATGATGTGGCTGTTAAATATTTAACACGCATTAAAGATGAGTTTTCAACTTCATTAGAAGCTGGAAAAGTAGATGCTTTATTAGGAAAAGCGCAAGCAAAATAATAATGGCTACAATACATAAAAATTTATCTACTTATGATAAAAACACAATCCCAAATGCGAAAGACTTTCGATTTGGGATTGTTGTTTCTGAGTGGAATTCAAATATTACCGAAGGATTAAAAAAAGGTGCTATAGAAACTTTGTTGGAAAACGGAGTTGCAGAAGCAAACATTGTTACTTGGGATGTCCCTGGTACTTTTGAGTTGCCTTTTGGCAGTAAGCATATGTTACAGACTCAGGATGTGGATGCAGTAATTGCTATTGGTAGTGTGATTCAAGGAGAAACAAAGCATTTTGATTTTGTGTGTAGTGGTACTGCGCAAGGAATAATGGATTTAAATATCCATGGAGATGTGCCTGTTATATTTTGTGTACTTACCGATAACAATATGCAGCAAGCTATTGATCGGTCTGGGGGAATACATGGTAATAAAGGAACTGAGGCTGCAGTAGCGGCTATAAAAATGGCGACTTTGAAGACCTATTAAGAACAACATTTTTTTATAAGAAATAACAAATCAGGTCTTTGTAAAGGTCTGATTTGTTGTTTTTACAGCTGTATGTTAACAAAAATTAGCATTCATACTGCGGTATATCTACGGTAATTGATTATTTTTGATATAATACATAGTAATCATTTTATGAGACTCCCAACACTTTTCAAACAAAACAAAAATAAATCCTTCGGATACAAACCTCGTCACTATGACGAGCGTAAGGAGCGTTTGGAACGTTTGCATGAAAAGCACCATGGGGCTAAGGACTCAACTTCAATTAAAGGAAGCTTTAAAAGACGTTCTTCTTTTAAAAATGATTGGAAAACAGTTACTAAAGAAACAGATAAAAAGCAATCACAAATACGTTTAATCGTAATTTTTGTATTGTTGGTTATGGTAGCTGTTCTAGTTTTGGATAAATATAACATCAAACTTTTTTAATGTCGGATATCATTCAGTTATTGCCTGATCATGTTGCCAATCAAATAGCAGCAGGTGAAGTTGTACAACGCCCCGCATCTGTGGTTAAAGAGTTATTGGAAAATGCTATTGATGCAAAAGCAACAGCTATTCAATTGCTTATAAAAGATGCCGGAAAAACATTAGTTCAAGTAATTGATAATGGTAGTGGTATGAGTGTTACTGATGCTCGTTTGTCTTTTGAGCGTCATGCAACATCTAAAATATCATCTGCAGAAGATTTATTTCAATTGAACACCAAGGGTTTCCGTGGAGAGGCTTTGGCTTCCATAGCGGCTATTGCCCATGTGGAGATGAAAACCAAACGTGACGAAGACGAGTTGGGAACGGTTTTAAAAATTGAAGGTAGTAAAATTACTGAGCAAGAAGTGGTCGTAACTCCTAAAGGAACGTCTATCTCAGTTAAGAATTTGTTTTTTAATATTCCAGCACGACGTAATTTTTTAAAATCCAATCAAGTAGAAATGCGTCATGTAATTGATGAGTTTCAACGAGTGGCGTTAGTGCATCCGGATATTTCCTTTACATTATACCACAATGGAGCCGATATGTTTAACCTACCAGCCTCTAATCATAGGCAACGTATTGTTAATGTATTTGGGGCAAAAACCAAAGAGAAATTAGTACCTGTTAATGAGGAAACGGAAATAGTTAATATTACCGGATTCGTTGTTAAACCAGAGTTTTCTAAAAAAAGTAATAAAGAACAGTTCTTTTTTGTGAATGATCGGTTTATAAAAAGTTCATATTTAAACCACGCGATTACAGCCGCATTTGAAGGTTTGCTTCAGGACAGAGCGCATCCAGGATATTTTTTGTATTTACAGGTAGATCCGAAAACAATTGATATTAATATTCATCCTACAAAAACAGAAATTAAATTTGATAATGAGCATGATCTATATGCTATTATTAAATCTACAATAAAGCATAGTTTAGGGCAATTTCAAATAGCACCTGTGTTAGATTTTCAGCGTGATGCTAGTATGGATACGCCTTATTCATATAAAAATAAAAATGTGGGTTCACCAGCTATTGAGGTAGACAGAAGTTTTAACCCTTTTACTGATGAAAAAACAGGTTCTCGTGTTCCATCTAACTCATTTAGTTCCGTAGCTGTTCCAAAAAAGAATAGCGATGACTGGGAAGGTTTGTATGTGGGCTTAGAGTCAAAAATGACTGAAGAAACCACCGATGTTTCCATGTTAGAATTTGAATCAGAAGAAGTGACAGGTTCCTTTTTTGAAGATGCTGATGTGGTGCAAGAGCATATTACCTTACAAGTTCAAAATAAATACATTATTAGTAAAATAAAGTCCGGTGTTGTTGTGATTCATCAGCATAGGGCTCATGAACGTATTTTATTTGAAGAGTTTTTACAGCATATTACTGTTAACCAAGCGGTAAGTCAGCAATTGTTGTTCCCTGTGCAAATAAGTGTTACTAAAGATGAAATGTTGCATTTAAAAGAAGTGCAAGAAGTGTTAGAGAATACGGGGTTTGTGTTTTCTAATATAACCGAAGAAGAGATAGAAATTAGCGGAATACCAGCAGCTATAGAAGATAGTAAAGCATCTATTATCATCCATGATTTACTATCAAGCATGAATGAAGATACGGTAAAAGAAGAAGGAATTCACGCGACCTTAGTGGCAAAATCGATGGCAAAAAGTATTGCTATTAAAAGCGGAAAATCACTTTCTGGACAAGAGCAAGAAGATATAGTAAATAGACTATTTGCCTGTAAAGAGCCTACGGTTTCACCAATTAACAAACCAACTTTCGTAACATATAGTACCAACGATTTTGATAAAAAATTATTGTAATGATTAGAATAACGGATACGGTAAAGCATTTAGTAATAATTAATGTGTTGTTTTTTGTGGCGAAATTAATTTTAGCTCAGAGAGGAATAAATTTGGATGATATGTTTTCGCTACATTTTCCTAAGAGCCATTTATTTCAACCTTGGCAATTGATTACACACATATTTATGCATGGTAGTATTAATCATATTCTTTTTAATATGTTGGCTTTGTGGATGTTTGGTAGTGCTTTGGAGCAAATGTGGGGTGTAAAGAAGTTTTTGTTGTTTTACTTTTCAGCAGGTATTGGAGCAGCTTTGTTTAGTTTAGGAATTGATTATATTGATTATTATCAAAATATTGCACCTTTACTTGATCAACTAAATTTTTCAGAAGAGGTATTGTTAAAAATTAAGGAAATCAATTGTATTGGTGATAAGTTTAGGTTTGATCCTGAAGTTTTAAGGGTGAAACTAAACGGAATGCTATCATTTCAAGAAATTAATTTAATTAATAAAACGAATTCATTTGGTGTTTTGTTTCAGTATAATATTGCTTGTAATGTAACAATGCTAGGAGCATCTGGGGCGATTATGGGAGTGTTAGTAGCATTTGGAATGTTGTTTCCAAACGCAGAACTAATGTTAATCTTTTTACCAATTCCAGTAAAAGCAAAATATTTTATTCCTGTAATTATAGCGTTGGATATATTTTCAGGGTTAACGGGGGTTTCAGTTTTTAGCCCGGGTAACACGGCCTATTGGGCACATATTGGAGGAGCGTTAACAGGTTTGCTTATGATGTTGTATTGGAAAAAAACACAGTTTAATAAAAACCGTTGGAATTAATGACTAATAAAGAATTATTACATAAATACAAAACACTTAATGTAGCTGAGAAATTGATAGCAATCAATTTGATTGTTTTTATTTTATTTGGATTAACATCATTTCTGTTTAAAACAAACTTTTTGTTTGATTGGTTTGAGTTGTCGAAAGAGGTTGGAATTGTAATCGGTAAACCTTGGTCAATTATTAGCTATTCTTTTTTACACAAAGGACCCCTACATTTTTTAGTGAATATGGTAATGCTGTATTATGTTTCAAAACTATTTTTTAGTCGATTTAGGTCAAAGACGTTTTTAAATGTTTATTTGTTAGGAGCAATACTTGGTGGATTTCTTTTTCTATTATCATATAATTTATTTCCAGTATTTAATAATAGCCAGTCAAGAGGCTTAGTTGGAGCGTCGGCATCGGTAATGGCGGTTTTAATTTTTATTTGTGCGTCGCTACCTCAAATGGAAGTGTCTGTTTTTTCATTTAAAATCAAGTTATGGCAATTAGGAGCATTTTTTGTCTTTCTAGATTTGGCGCAAATCCCTATTGGTAATTCTGGTGGTCATATAGCGCATCTAGGAGGGGCGTTATTTGGGTATTTATATGCTTCCCAATTGAAAAAAGGGAATGACATAGGGAAAGGATTTGAAAAACTGATGAATACTATTTCGTCTTGGTTTTCGTTTAAAACGAAATCAAAATTAAAAACAGTCCACAAAACCAAAGCAGAACGCAGGGCAAATGATAAAACGGTACATCAAAAAAAGAGAGTTAAACAGGAGCAGATTGATGCCATTTTAGATAAGATTAGTAAAAGTGGTTATGAAAGCTTGTCAAAAGAAGAAAAAGCATTCTTGTTTCAAGCTGGGAAAGAGTAGTAATTTACGATTTGAGAAGTTGAAAAATAAAGGCTTAAAAAAAAATGAAATATTTTTTTAAAAGCCAAAAGCCAAAAGCCAAAAGCCAAAAGCCAAAAGCCAAAAGCCAAAAGCCAAAAGCCAAAAGCCAAAAGCAAAAAGCCAAAAGCCAAAAGCCAAAAGCCAAAAGCCAAAAGCCAAAAGCCAAAAGCCAAAAGCCAAAAGCCAAAAGCCAAAAGCCAAAAGCCAAAATAAACAGCGGTTCGAGTGTTTTCGACCTTAGGGTAAAAATGTATCGAGAACTAACCAGTATATGAAAAAATTAAACCTAATAGATAAATTAATTTACCTGCTGAACGGTATTTTGGCGGTAGTTTTGCTATTAGCATATCTGTTGCCTTACGTGCCTCCTAAAACGGTATCAGTATTGTCTGTGTTGAGTTTGTCAGTGCCTGTTCTTCTGGTGTTAAATGCTATTTTTTGTTTGTATTGGGTTTTAAAGGTTAAAAAACAATTAATACTCTCCTTAGTGGTATTGCTTTTAGGTTATGATAATATTAGTACTTTATATAAGTTTTCTTCAGTAGATAAAAATACTAATAGCAGCTTGTCAGTGATGAGTTATAATGTTCGGTTGTTCAATGTTTATGAGTGGATTGACGTAGCCAATATTGAAAACGATATTCAAGAATTTGTTTTAGCTGAAAATACAGATGTATTAGCTTTCCAGGAATTTCATCCGCATAAAAATATTAATCTATCTCTGTATCCTTATAAATATGAAAGTCTGGCAGGAGGGAAGAACAAGTATGGACAAGCTGTTTTTTCAAAGTATCCGATTGTCAATAAAGGCGAAATTAAATTTATTGAAACGGATAATAAGGCAATTTTTGTTGATATTTTAAAAGATCAAGATACGATACGAGTTTATAATGTGCATTTTGAATCATTGCACATAAATCCTAATGTAGAGAACTTATCCGAGCAGGATACCGAGCGTTTGGTGAAGCGAATAGGACAGCGATTTGAGATGCAACAAAATCAAACGGAACAGGTATTAAGGCATCAAAAAAAATGTTCCTATAAGAAAATTGTTTTAGGTGATTTTAACAATACAGCCTACTCTTACATTTATAAGCAGTTTAAAAATGAAGGTTTTCAAGATGCTTTTGAACTAGCAGGAAACGGATTTGGGAAAACATTTGACTTTAAATTCTTCCCTTTACGAATTGATTTTATCCTAGTAGGTGAAAAACTCGGAGTTGCTCAGTTTTCAAATTACAGTCATCAATATTCAGATCATTATCCCGTTAAAGCTACAATTTCGTGGTAGTGGTTGTTTTTATAGAATTGATGAATTTTTCTTCTTCTTCAGTACTTAAAATAGCATTATTTAGCCAAAACTCTGTAGTATGTTGGTTTCCATTCTTGTAAATGGTTTTATTTTTATAGCGTTTGTCACGGTTTAAATCGCCATTAAATTCTTTATATGATAGGGTGTTTAAACTGGTGTAAAATTCATATTCGGTGTCGTATTCTTTTCCAAGCGCTTTGTATAAATGAAGTTTGTGATACTCTTTTTTGAATACTAAAATATAATGATTGCCATCAATTCTATAACTCACCTTTTGCTTTACATCAAAATATTTAAAAGTAATTAAAAAGTTTTTCATGTATAAAGCATCTTTGTCGGTATTTGATGCTTTTTGCAATTCCATGTCTAAAATTAGTTTCGTTGTATTATCATAAATGACCTTTCCTTTAAATAAGAAATTACCACTCAAATGCTTTCCGTCATAGTTTTTATTTAAGATAGTATCTTTTGGTTTAAACTCAATAATATTATGGGTTAAGCTGTCATTGTAACGCTTAGTCTTTAATACAAAGTCATATCGGTCTTCTTGTTTGTATAAACTTTTTAGTAATGAATAATCACCAAAACCTTCTTTTATTTGGTCTCTAACATCATACTTAACGGGGATAGCTTCTATGACTTCAGTAATATTTTTTGAAGGTGATGTCAGTACTCTACTTTGTTTTACATATGTATCAGATTTTATTTTTTTGCTACTATTTCTTAAGTGATATTCAACTATTCCGTCAGCAAAATAATTGAACTCTCCATTTATTTTTGAAAACTCTCTGTTGTATGTTTCTTGTAATAATGGTTTTTTTAAAGCTTTTTTGGTAGCTTTTAATACGTTCTTTAGGATGTCTCCAGTGTTTTTATTCGTGATAAGGACTTCTTCTAATACATTTTCATATTCCGATAAAAAAAGCTGCTTAGGAATTTTAGTACTATTAATACCTTTAGTTTCGTATCCTAAATAACTAAAGGTGATTATAGGTGTTTCTACTTTAAAGGTAAACTTGTACTTTCCTTCGCTATTGGTGACCGTACCGTAATGCGTATTTTCGATGTATATGCTTACCGATTCTAAAGGTTCATTAGTGTTGATGTCATAAACTTGTCCTTCAATGGTTGTTTGTGAAAAACAAAAATTAACAAAAATAACTAGAAGGGTAGTGATAGTGTTTTTATGCATGATATAAGTTAGTGTTTTTACTAGTGTGAAAACGTTTCTTTTTTAGGTTTATTTTATGAGCTACCAGTTAATAGTCATATAGCAATCAATCCAATCTGTGAGCATATGAAATAGTAAAGCAAAAGCAAGAATTCTTGTTTTCTTAGGAACTAGTAATATGAAGTAGAGAATTATAGCATAATAGGTATGTAATGGATGAAAGTTAATGCTACACCTGTTTGGGTCAAAAATTGGATTTGCTAATAAATGATCTAAATCCACTAACATTGATAAAGCAAAAACGAAGTACACTTTTTTCCATGCTGTCTTGAAAAAGAAATAAGAAATTAAAAGCGGTATTCCAAAATGCAGGAAATAATGTATGAATGTTTGCATTACCAGAAAGGAGTTTGTTGCTCCAAGAAATTTAAGGTGTTTGGGCCTTCGTTAAACAGTAAGTCTAGAATGCTTAGGTTGTTTAAATAGCCATGTTTGTCTCCAAATACTTGATTGTAATTGTCCAATTTCACAGGCACTTCTTTTTTTGAAAGCGCTAATTTTCTTAGGTCAACACAATTTTTAGTTTCCTTTTCTTTAACGAACGTATCAGTAAATTCAATGGTTGTATTTAATTCAATACAGTCACAAAGGGTTTTAAAGATGTTTAGGTTTAATTGGTATAAAGAATCTTGGGGCGTAAAAAAAATATCTTTTATGTCATCTTCATAATATTCAAAAAAGGGAGATGACTTATAAGCTGATACGATTGATTTCCAATGTTGTTTTTGCCAATCTTCAATATTTTCTATTTCAGTAGTGAAATAAGAATTTTTGTTCCCTTCTTTATTGTGTTTGGTAGGAATGTTAAGTAACAATTTTCCGTTGGCACCATAGATGAACATTCTATTTCTATAGGTTTGTTTTTGAAAGTTGTCTTCTTTTTCAAAAGTAACCGTCTTTGCATTTGCAATGGCAACAAAATGAGCAATGGTGGGGAAGTATGTGGGATGGATTAGTAGGTTCATTTGTTAGCGTCTAATAGAATGAAATAAAAAGAACGTCACTACGAAGGAGGAATGACAGAAGTAATCTGCCGATTAAGGGAGATTACTAAGTTTCACTCGTAATGACGTTGAAATAGGCAATTACTCCTCTTTACTTTTCTTCTTTTTTTGGTAAAATTTAAACCCTTGCCATAATATTAGTAGGGCTAAAAAGTATGGTAAGTAAGAAACAGGTTTTCCGCTTCCGCCAACGGTAGTAAAAATACGGTCCTTATTAAATACCCAGTTTTTAAAGTTACCAAAGCCTAATTCAACTCCACTAATACTCATCCATACAAATACGGGTTTTCCTACTACGTGATCAAAAGGTACATATCCCCAATATCTGGCGTCTAAAGAGTTTGGTCGGTTGTCTCCCATCATCCAATAATAATCTTGTTTAAAGGTGTATGAAGTTGCTAAGGCACCGTTAATGTATATTTTATCACCATCAGTGTTTAGTTTGTTTCCTTCATACTCCGTAATTATGTCCTTGTAAAGTGGTAATACTTGCTTGTTTATGGCAACCGTTTTTCCAGCTTCAGGAATATAGATAGGTCCAAAATTATCACGATTCCATTTGTAATCACTGTATTTTGGGAAAATAGTAGCGCTCCCTCTTTCTCCAATTTCTCGAACTCCTTTTGGTTTAATTACTCTAATGATAGAAGTTACACTTGGGTTTTTACTCAATTTTTCTTTTTCCTCCACAGACATGTTGATGCTGTAGCGGTCAGTTTGTCTGATCTCAGGATTGTTAAGGGGTATTGTATGGTTAATCTTGGCTAAAATGTACGTAGAGTCAGTAGGGAAGAGCGTAACGTCGAAATACTTTTCGAAATTTTCCTTATACTGTAAAGGAGCTTTATAGTATATGTCAAACTCAGTAGTTCCAATTTCTTCTTTCAAATATTTAGCTGTTAAATATTTTTTTGAAATTACGGTGTAATAAAACTGTGTTTTAGCTCTGTCAGGTAATTGTGTTTTTTTTCCGTCGATAAATACATAACCATCTTTTATTTCTAATGAATCTCCGGCAATACCTACACAACGTTTTACATAGTTTGTTTTTTTGTCAATAGGTTTTAGGTATTTTCTATCAGGATTATTGTCAGCCATACTATAAGATGAATCCGCAGGCCAATTAAATACAACAATATCGTTACGTTTTATTTTCTGAAATCCTGGGATTCGCATATAAGGAAAACTTAATTTGTTTTTCCATCCATCTCTATTCAGGTCATCAGCAATATAGGAAGGTGTGTTGAATTTTGGCAAGGTATCATGTACCATTGGGGCAGAAACAGCTGTCATTGGTATGCGAGCTCCGTAATGAAATTTACTTACTAATAAGAAATCTCCTTTTAATAAGGTTTTTTCTAAAGAGGAAGTGGGTATTACAAAAGGTTGCATAAAATAGGTGTGTACTAAAGTAGCGGCAACAATTGCAAATAAAATTGAGCTAGTCCATTCTCCAGAACTACTTTTAGGCTCAATACTTCTGTCTTCAACATGTTTCAGTTCCTGAGTGTAGTTCAAATACGCAACGTAAAACCCGAAACTTAATATAGCTAATGCAGTATCTGAGTAGGTATTTTTCCCAAAACTTCTACATGTTTCTACCCATATTACGGGGATCATGATTAGGTTAATAATGGGTACGAATAATAGTATTACCCACCATTTTGGTCGGTTTATGATTTGCATTAAAACAACTGCATTGTATACAGGTACAAAAGCTTCCCATGCTTGTCTACCGGCTTTTATATATAATTTCCAAGTACCTAATCCGTGAATTACTTGAAGAATTAGGATAATGATAAGCCATTGCGTTAGTGTCATAATATTTTAATTTTCAATGTTCAAATATCAAATCACAAATATTTGTAATTTGTTTTTTTATTAGTGTTAAGTAATTAGATGTTGTTACTATTTTATCTTTTTTTTAACGTTTATAAACCAAGTACATCCTTCATTGTGAAGACTCCTTTTTTGTTTATAATCCACTCAGCGGCTATTACTGCTCCTAGGGCGAAACCGTTTCTGTTGTGAGCAATATGTTCTATTTTAATGCTATCAACTTCGCTGGTATAATCAATAGTGTGTGTGCCTGGTACTTTATCTATCCTTTTAGCAACAATAGGTATTTCACTATTGTTATCCGTACGGTCAAGTTTCCAAGCTGTTTTATCAGAATTATCAATAATTCCTTCAGCTAAAGTAATTGCGGTACCACTTGGGGCGTCTAATTTTTGAGTGTGATGAATTTCTTCTAGGCTGATATTGTATTGTTCAAGCGTGTTCATCATTTTAGCCAAGTAGTTGTTTAGCTCAAAAAACACGTTTACACCTAAACTAAAATTAGAGCCGTAAATAAAAGCACTGTTTTTTTGATGACATAAGTTAACCATCTTGTCATAGTCCTCTAACCAACCAGTTGTACCTGAAATAACGGGAGTATTATTGTTAAAGCAAGTAGTTATATTATTAACAGCCGCACTTGGAATGCTAAAATCAATAGCTACATCAGCTTTTGATAAGTCAATATCGGTGGTGTTTCTGCTAGATTTAAATACAATAGTGTGTCCTCTTTCTATAGCAATACGTTCAATGACTTTACCCATTTTTCCGTAGCCTAATAATGCAATGTTCATTAAAATTGATAGTTAAGTGTTACGCCTAATTTTGGTTTGTAAGTAAACTCATCTTGATAAAAACTAGGGTTAAATGTTAAATTTTCATTTACATTAAACTGTGCTAAATGCGCTGATACATTTGCGTCAACAATATTCAGGATGTAAATCAAAGCGGTACCTAAAACATAAAGGTCTTTATTTTTTTTATGATATCGTTGCGCTTCAATTAAAGTTGCATTCGTAGTACCATCAGCATAAAACTCATCATCGGTAAAACCTGCCAATCTTCTTTTATAAGCATCTCGATAACGATGATGCTGTTTGTTTTCCCAAGAGTACATATATATTGTTGCACCCACACCTGCATAAATAACGGGTATTTTCCAATATTGTTTATTGTGTAGTTGTCCTAATCCAGGGAGAACAGCGGAATAAAAAGCTGCTTTAGCTGGAGAAAGCGGGTCTATGGTTATGGATTTAGTACTGATAGAATCCTTAGCATTTACTTTTAATTCTCCACTTTGTTGGGCGAAGGAGTCTAACGTAAATAAGACGATAAGGAAAGCAATTAAGAAACTATTTTTCACGATCTAAAAGCTTTTTGATTCTATTGAAATCTTCTTCTGATGAAAAAGGGATTGTAATTTTTCCTCTTCCAGATTTGCTGACGTTAACGTCAATTTTGGCACCAAAAAACTCAGAAAAATCTGTAATACTTTTTTTAAGATATTTTGGAGCTGCTATTGGTGCTACAGGAGCAATAGTTTTAGTTGTTTTATATTGTTGTACTATTTTTTCAGTATCTCTAACAGAAAGTTTTTTAGTCAATATTTGTTCATAAATATCCAACTGATCAGATAAATCACTAATATTTATAATTGCTCTACCATGCCCCATAGAAATAAAACCATCTTTCATTCCTGTTTGAATGATAGGGTCTAGTTTCAATAAACGTAAGTAATTAGCAATGGTAGAACGTTTTTTACCTACACGTTCACTCATTTGTTCTTGAGTCAGGTTTATTTCGTCAATCAAACGCTGATACGATAAAGCTACTTCAATAGGATCTAAATCCTGACGTTGAATATTTTCAACTAGTGCCATCTCTAGCGATTCTTGATCGTTAGCTAAGCGTACAAAAGCAGGAATAGTTTTTAATCCAGCAATTTTGGAAGCTCTAAAACGACGCTCACCAGAGATTAATTGAAATTTATTAAGCCCTGTTTTGCGAACTGTAATAGGTTGTATAATACCTAACTCCTTTATAGAAGTAGATAGTTCGTGTAGCGCTTCCTCGTTAAAAGTTGTTCGTGGTTGAAACGGATTTACTTCAATAGCATCAATATCTAAATCAATGATATTACCTACAACTTGGTCTGCATTTGTGTCAGTTGCCGAGTTAATATCTTGTTCAGGATCTTTTAATAGGGCAGATAGTCCTCTTCCTAGTGCTTGCTTCTTCATTGCCTTTGCCATAGTCTGCTATTTATTTTTATGAATAATCTCTTCGGCCAAACTTAAATAATTATTAGCTCCTTTACTACTTGCATCGTAGCTAATAATACTTTCTCCAAAACTTGGAGCTTCACTTAAACGAACATTTCGTTGTATGATAGTTTCAAAAACCATTTCGTTAAAATGTTTTTGTACTTCTTCTACTACTTGATTAGATAATCGTAGTCGAGAGTCGTACATAGTAAGTAATAGGCCTTCAATATCTAAGTTTTTGTTATGTATTTTTTGAATACTTTTTATGGTATTTAATAATTTTCCTAATCCTTCCAAGGCAAAATATTCACATTGAATTGGGATAAGAACTGAGTGAGCAGCAGTTAGTGCGTTCAGTGTTAATAAACCAAGTGAAGGTGCGCAATCGATAAGGATATAGTCATAATCGTCAACAACATCTGCTAATATAGTTTTTAGCATGTATTCTCGATTTTCTTTATCTACTAATTCAATTTCTATAGCTACTAAATCTATATGAGAAGAAATGATATCTACATTAGGAGAACTCGTTTTTAAAATTGCTTCTTTAGCTGTGTTAGAGTGTTCTAATATTTGATACGTACCAATTTCTACAGCTTCTACATCAATTCCTAGACCAGATGTAGCATTTGCTTGGGGGTCAGCATCAATTAAAAGCACTTTTTTTTCTAATACACCTAAGGATGCAGCTAAGTTTACTGATGTTGTTGTTTTTCCAACACCACCTTTTTGATT
>Ga0209291_1002753_pt1 | contig 13788 bp, 10 predicted proteins | sample GOMGulsemesocosm_FD_184633 | JGI IMG/M metagenome (GOLD analysis project Ga0209291, IMG submission 184633) | Methane-oxidizing microbial communities from mesocosms in the Gulf of Mexico - GOM9B Gulf of Mexico (SPAdes) (version 2) | ecosystem: Environmental > Aquatic > Marine > Cold seeps...
CGGAAGAATGGTCAATCCCGAATAAAGAAGAGTTTGCCCGTTCCCGTACCGAAAAAGAATGTTTCGATGCATTCCAATCACTGGAATATGAAGTAAATACCTTACACACAGCGAATGGCCAAACGCCTTTTGTTACCTTTGGTTTTGGTTTAGGCACAAGTTGGCAAGCACGCTTGATCCAGCAGTCTATTCTCAAAAATCGTATTGCGGGTTTAGGCAGAAACCATAAAACAGCTGTATTTCCAAAACTGGTATTTGCCATCAAAGACGGATTAAACCATAAATTAACCGATGCAAATTACGATATCAAACAGCTGGCTCTTGAGTGTTCAAGCAAGCGTATGTATCCGGATATTTTGAACTATGACCAAGTGGTTAAAGTAACAGGTTCATTTAAAACACCTATGGGTTGCCGCAGTTTCTTAGGCACCTACGAAGAACAAGGTGAATTAGTGCATGAAGGCCGCAATAACCTAGGTGTAGTAAGTTTAAATTTACCGCGTATCGCTATTCAAGCAAAAGGCGATGAATCACGATTTTACCAATTACTCGATGAGCGTTTAATACTCTGTAAACGCGCACTTGAAACACGTATCTCACGCTTAAAAGGTGTCAAAGCACGCGTTGCGCCAATCCTTTATATGGAAGGTGCATGTGGTGTACGTTTACAAGAAAATGATGATGTACTCGATATTTTCAAGCATGGCCGCGCTTCTATTTCTTTAGGTTATATTGGTTTGCACGAAGCAATCAATGCGCTATTTGGCAATAATACCCACCCTTATGATAGTGAGGCATTACAGGCGAAAGCGATTGCGATGCTTAACCACATGAAAGCTAAAACCAAAGAGTGGGTAGCAGAAACCGGTTATGCATTCAGCTTATATGCAACGCCAAGTGAAAACCTGTGTAGCCGTTTTGCTAAATTAGATAAAACCACTTTTGGTGACATTGCAGGCGTTACAGATAAAGGCTATTACACTAATAGTTTCCATCTCGATGTTGAAAAACAAGTAAATCCATTCGATAAAATTGACTTTGAAATGCCCTATCCTGCCATTAGTAACGGTGGCTTTATCTGTTACGGCGAATATCCGAATATGCAGCATAACATTGAGGCATTAGAAGATGTTTGGGATTACAGTTATTCGCGTGTTCCTTACTACGGCACCAATACACCGATTGATGAATGCTATGAGTGTGATTACACAGGCGAGTTTGAGTGTACGAGCAAAGGATTTACTTGCCCTAAGTGCGGTAATCACGATGCTGCGAAAGTCTCAGTAACCCGTCGAGTCTGTGGTTATTTAGGTAGTCCAGATGCGCGTCCTTTCAATGATGGTAAGCAAGAAGAAGTTAAACGCCGGGTTAAACATTTATAATTTTTTATTCACTATAATATAAATAATCATAACTGATCCGACCTCAGATTAATTAACTAGCTAGCCAATTGCTTATTGGCTAGCGTTTAAGAAGTGAAAATGCATTATTCTCAATATTTCGATCTTGATGTTATCAATGGTCCAGGGACACGCGTAACGCTATTTGTCAGTGGCTGCGAGCATCAATGCAAGGGCTGTTATAACCAATCTACCTGGTCTCCACGCAATGGTTCACGCTTTGATCAAGCGATAGAAGACAAAATAATCAAGGATTTAAATGATCCCCGAATACGTCGCCGCGGGCTAAGTTTAAGCGGCGGTGATCCACTCTATCCAACAAATTTAGATTGCATCTTAAAACTAATAAAAAGAGTTAAAAAAGAATGTGTTGGAAAGAATATTTGGTTATGGACAGGCTACACAATAGAACAATTAACACCACAACAAAAAGCAATTGTTCAATACATAGATTATTTGGTTGATGGTAAGTTTGAGCAGAAAAATGTTGATCCAGGATTAAAATTCCGAGGGAGTAGTAATCAGCGTATCCTCGCAATCACCAGACATGATGGCGTTGACGGATTTAAGTATACTGTCGAGGAAAGTTAACACTATTAACCACAATTCAATAAGTGGCATTGCAGATGATACCGCTATCATAGACAAAAACTAAATTAAAATATTATAAATTGTAAAAAAGCCAAATTCAGAATTTAATACTTTAGGGATACGAATTGACTATGGAATAAATATTCTAATCTTAAAGTCCTACTCGGCATTATTACTTAGTTAATTATATATGTTTAAGGACTAAAATACCGTCCCCATTAAGGTCATTTAAAAATAAATTTATTTGACGTTAATCACATCAAATTCATCATTTATATCGCAATAAAACAGCTATGTTTTATTATATTTAGCACAAAAGTATGAGCCTTTATTATAAACATCCGACTGCCAAATCAAAACGACAAAATAAACCCACTTAAGCCATTGATAATAATAACTTTTAATTTAGTGCAGTTTAGTACCTAACCTCCCACAACACCCTTACCAATAATATTTAGAATTAACTACCAAAATTAAGCATTACTTTGTATAGCAAGCTTCAATACTTGTTAATGAAATGTAAATAAGTAAACTTTGATCTTGTAAAAACTCAACGTAGTTATGATTTACAGGAGTGAAGTATTTACACTAAAAGTGAATAGCTTGTTAACAGGATTAACTGATACATAAAACCAACAATGCGTCACATAACTCTGACAAGTTGTTGTAAAAAGTGTCAATTATCCAGTTACGTTAACGGAACATCATTGACTTTTATTTTTACATCAATGATATTACTACTACAAAAGTGATACCAAATAGTTTTAATTTAACAAAAGTCAAACATAGTTTAGTTGAGGATAATGGAATGAAATACTTAGTTACCGGTGGTACAGGGTTTATTGGTCGATTCTTAATTGAACGTCTAGTAGAAAGAGAAGATGCGCAAGTTTATGTATTAACTCGCCAAGGCTCAGAGCACAAATTCAACGCACTACAAGATCGCGTGCATAAAAGTGTTAAAAGTCGTCTCAAAATGGTTACTGGTGATATCACTAAAGCTAATCTAGGAATTGATGAACAGTGGTTAGCAGCACACACAGACCAAATTGATAATGTTTACCACCTTGCTGCAATCTACGATATGAAAGCAGACGCTGAATCACAAGAAACAGCGAATGTTGTGGGTACACGTAATGCTGTTGAAGCGTCTGTAAAAATTAATGCAAAAAGCTTCCATCATGTAAGCTCTATTGCGGCAGCAGGTTTATTCAATGGTACTTTCTATGAAGACATGTTTGAAGAAGCTGAAAATATGGACAATCCATATCTTCGCACTAAACATATTTCTGAAAAAGTAGTCCGTGATGAATGCTCTATTCCTTTCCGAATTTATCGTCCAGGTATGGTTGTCGGTCACTCTAAAACCGGCGAAATTGATAAAGTTGATGGTCCATATTATTTCTTCAAACTACTGAAAAAGATCCGCGAAACAATTCCAGCATGGATGCCTATGATTGGTGTTGAAGGCCGCCGTCTTAATATCGTTCCTGTAGACTATGTTGCCGATGCAATTGACTATATTAGCCACAAAGACGAGGTTAACAGCAACTGCTTCCACCTTGTAGACCCGAAACCTTTCAAGGTTGGTGAAGTGCTTAATATCTTTGCTACCGCAGGTAACGCTCCAAAAACAGCATTCCGTATTGATTCACGAATTGCCAACTTCTTACCAGCATCTGTACGTCAAGCAATTACCCATTTACCAGCAGTAAAACAGCTTACTGAAGGCGTATTAAATGACCTTGGCATTCCAAAAGACGTATTAAACTTCCTTAACTACCCAACGAGCTTCGATGACCGTGAAACAGCACGTGCGCTAGAAGGTTCTAATATCAAAGTGCCTCGTTTAGATGCGTACGCACCAGCGGTATGGGATTATTGGGAACGCAACCTAAATGATGACATCATCAATGACATGACACTGAAAGGTAATGTTAGTGGTAAGACGATTGTCATTACTGGCGCAAGCTCTGGTATTGGTGAAGCGACAGCATTAAAACTAGCACCCACAGGCGCGAAATTAATCCTTGTCGCACGTGACGTAACAAAACTTGAAGCAACACAAGCACAAATCAAAGAATTAGGTGGCAACGCACACATCTATTCATGTGACATTTCTAGCATGGAATCGTGTGATGAATTAGTTAAGAATGTACTTGCTGAGCATGAGTTTGTAGATGTGCTAATCAATAACGCTGGTCGTTCAATCCGTCGTTCAATTGATTTATCATTTGACCGATTCCACGATTACGAAAGAACAATGCAGTTAAACTACTTTGGTTCGATTCGTTTAATCATGGGCTTCTCACCAAGCATGTTAGACCGTAAACAGGGTCATGTGATTAACATCTCATCAATTGGTGTGTTAACAAATGCGCCGCGTTTCTCTGCTTATGTCGCATCGAAAGCCGCACTTGATGCGTTCACACGTTGTGCTGCGTCAGAGTTCTCTGACCGTAACGTCAACATGACTACGATTAACATGCCGTTAGTACGTACGCCTATGATTGGTCCAACTAAAGTATATGATAATGTACCAACACTTGCGCCATCAGAAGCGGCTGACTTAATTGCTCAAGCAATTATCCGTAAGCCGAAACGTATCGCAACGAAAGTAGGTATTATGTCTGAAGTACTTTACTCTCTATTCCCTAAAGTAAGTGAAATAATCATGAACACGGGCTACCGTATGTTTAATGACTCTGCAGCTGCGAAAGGTAAAGAGGAAGACAAAGATACACCAACACAAGCAAGTACTGAGCAAGTTGCATTTGCAGCTATCATGCGCGGTGTACATTGGTAATCTAGACTGTTATAAATTGATCATATAGTAAGTCATAAAAGACTCTAATAACATAATGTAAAGGGACCACTCTATATACTCAAAAGTGGTCCCTTTTTTGATCCTTGTTAACATGTTAATCTATTGTTTTCTTTAACAAGGATGTATAAGAATGAAAAAATCTGCAGGTTTTACCCTCATCGAATTGATGATCACAGTCGCTATCTTCGCGATCCTAATTGGCATCGGAGTTCCCAGCTATCAAAAAGTTGTACAGCAAAGCCGTATAGATGACGCCACCACACAGATAAATAGTTCACTTAGCTATGCTAAAAATACTGCGATAGCACATAACCGCACTTTGTATATGACAGCAGCTGACAATACTCTGATTTTAGCAAAGGGGGGGTTTGGACTGGTTGATTCTATCAACAAGACTACAATAGCAACTGACAGTAATTCAAGCTTATCTTTTACAGACCCTGCTGTAGCAATAACATTTCGAGCTAATGGCACTGTCGCGCTAGGTAATACCATACGTTATTGCACTGGAGATTCAGGCATAGAAATGGCTGTCGGTATTAATGGTGATCCTGTCTCCACTGTTGTTAGCTGTTAAAAATTTTTTCGCTTTCTATCCGACATTCTGTTGCCGATTTTGATATTAAATATCATTTTGGTGATGAATATTATAATTGAGTCATGTTCTACAAGAACTCTTGACCATTTTGCATGGATATATGAGTCACAGTAAAGCGTCGATTTTATTTACACACGTCTAGTTAATTATTGATAATAATACAACTTAAGTCAGTTAAAACAAACAGATAAAAAGCTGGAATGTCATTTGCATATTTGGGTCGTACTTACCTAATTATTAAATTGACGGAGATGAAATGAAAAAAGTTATTTGTTTAGTTGCTTGTTTATGTGCAGGAACTGCTAACGCAGCGGTTATTAATTCAATATCTGATGACGCGACAAGCCATGCGTTCACAAATACAGATGGATATTCTAACGGCCCTATCTCGGAAAATGGTTTTACATGGTCTTCAGACAATGACTATTCGGTCTATGGAAGTAACTTTGGCTATGGTTTAGGTGAAAATGGCACATGGGATTCAGGGTTGAATTTCGTCGGTCTAAACAGTCAAACTGGCTCAATGACATTTGATTTTGATAACTCAGTATCATCTGTTACAGCTTTTCTTAATTATGCTACGTCTTCATACGGATTTGGTTTGATATCAATCTATGATGCTGCTAATAACTTACTAGAAAGCCATGAACTTAATATTAATACAGATTCGAGCTCGTATAATGACGGTGAGTATTGGGGTTTTTCACGCCAATCAGCTGATATTAGTTCATTTGTTATTTCAAATGCCTATATCGTTGCTGCCGATTTACGCACTAGCATAGCTTCAACTTCCGTACCTGCACCAGCATCAATTGCTTTGTTAGGTCTGGGTCTAGCTGGCATTGGTTTTTCAAGAAAAAATAACAAAGCATAATAACGTTAAATTATTTAGTAGTAGCCTCAGATTAGCTGGGGCTTTTTTGTATCTCTAGTATTAAAAGGCCAAAATGAGTACTGAAATAAAAAAGCGGCGTTAGATATATATCTAACGCCGCTTTATTTTTTATAAACGAGTAAATTGTATAAACTAATGCATAACGCGATTAGTTATAGAATTTTTTACCTTCTTTCGCCATTGCTTTAAGCAATTCACACGGCGCAAAACGCTCACCATATTTATCTTGATGACGCTCTAACTTGTCAACAAGCTCAGCAATACCAATTGAATCCATATAGTGGAAAGGACCGCCTAAGAAAGGAGGGAAACCAATACCGAAGATTGCACCTATGTCACCATCACGCGCACTACGTAAGATACCTTCATCAAGACAACGTGCCGCTTCGTTCAGCATTAATAATACTGCACGTTCTGCAAGCGCTTTAGGATCCATTGTTGCTTCAGGTTTCAGGTTAAATAGCTTGTAGATTGATTCATCAACTTGCTTCTTACCTTTCTTCGCTTTCTTACCGTAAAGGTAGAAACCTTTCTCGTTCTTACGACCTTTACGATCATCAGCCAATAACTTATCAAACGCAGCAGGAGCTTCAAAACGGCTGCCTAGCTCTTTCGTTAAGATTGGACCAATCTTAGCACCAACATCGATACCCACTTCATCAAGAAGCGTTACAGGACCAACAGGGAAACCAAAATCAACAAGGGCTTTATCAACCGCTTCGATTGGCTCTTGTTCTAGGATAACGCGTGCAGCTTCGTTCATATAAGGCGCAAGAATACGGTTTACATAGAAACCAGCACCATCTTTAACGACGATAGGTGTTTTGCCTTGTTTACGTGCAAATTCAACCGTTGTTGAGATAGTTTGATCCGATGTACCTTCATGCGTAATAATCTCAGCAAGAGGCATTTTGTCCACTGGACTGAAGTAATGTAGACCAATTACGTTTTCAGGACGTTTAGCTTCAGAAGCAATTTGCGTGATTGGTAAAGAAGACGTGTTTGATGCAAAAATAGTATTTTCGTTACAGTTAGCTTCAATATCAGCAACCATTTGGTGCTTCAATTTAAGGTCTTCAAATACCGCTTCAACAACTATGTCAGCGCTCTTCACACCAGTGTACTCTGTCGTACCTGTGATCATAGCAAGTTGACTTTGCATCTCAGCTTTAGACATAAAGCGACGTTTAACTTTCTTGTTTAGAAGGTCATACGTATATTTTTGTGCGTTAAGCAGACCTTGTGGTGCGATATCTTTAATACGCACAGGTACTTTCGCTTTCGTTGCAGTAACGTTAGCGATGCCGCCACCCATTAAGCCGCCACCAAGTACGATTGCTTTCTTCACTTTCTTCGGTGCAACGCCTTCAACGCCATCTTCTTTCTTCATCTCTGTTGTAGCAAAGAAAATGCCACGTAGTGATGCTGATTCAGATGTCATCGCTAGCTCAGCAAAACGTTTTGCTTCCAGTTTTAAACCAGCTTCAAAACCTTTTTCTTGACCTAATTTAACAACTTCTAGAATCGCTTCAGGAGCTGGATAGTTACCACGAGTCTTAGAGAACGTTTGCTTAGCTGCTTGGTCGAACATGATGTTACGACCAACTTTGTTTGTTTCTAATAGCTTGCTAGTAAGGTCACGCTTTAATTTACGTTGGATCTTACCTTTCTTCGCTAATTTAACAGCCACTTCAAGCAATACAGTTTCTGGTACAACGTCATCAACAAGGCCCATTTTCAATGCTTGTTTAGCACGAATCTGTTTACCTGTTAACATCAAATCAAGAGACTTAGCTACACCGATTAAACGAGGCAGACGCTGCGTACCACCACTGCCAGGTAATAGACCTAGCATCACTTCAGGTACACCCAACGCTGTTTTAGTGCTTTCTGTACATACACGAATGTGACAGGCAAGCGCTAGTTCTAAACCACCACCTAAACAAGCACCGTGGATAGCAGCAACAACAGGAATATTTAATGCTTCCAGTTCACCCATAACGCGGTGACCTTCAAGTGATAACTTCTCTGCATCTGCAGCCGTTTCACAGGCATCAATCATAGTCACGTCAGCACCAGCAACAAAGCTATCTTTCTTGCCACTGATTAGCACTAGACCTTGAAGGTCTGAATTTGATTTGATTTCTTTCATCAAATCAGAGATTTCATCAGCGAACTCTGCACGTAAAGTGTTCATCGTTTCGCCGGGTACGTCCATTGTTAGAACGCCAATTTTATCTTCACGGATCTCAAGTGAAAATGTTTTATCTTGCTGACTCATTACGCACTCTCCACAATCATTGCTACACCTAGACCACCAGCAGCACATGCAGCCGTTAACCCTAGACCACCACCACGACGTTTCAATTCATGCAATGTTTGCGTGATCATACGTGCGCCAGTCGCTGCAAATGGATGACCATATGCAAGTGAACCACCAAGTACGTTGAACTTACTTTCGTCGATGTTAGCAACGCGCTCTGGACGACCTAGTTTTTCCTGTGCAAACGTGTCTGACTCTAGACATTTTAGGTTTGCTAATGTCTGCGCCGCAAATGCTTCATGCATATCAAATAACGCTAAGTCGTCAAATTTAATACCAGCACGATCTAACGCTTCTGGTATCGCATATGATGGACCGATTAGACCATCAACATCAGCAGGCACTGCAGCGTAAGCATAACTGCGAATATAACCAAGTACTTCTAGGCCTAGTTCTTTCGCACGACCTTCACTCATTAATAATACCGCAGAAGCGCCATCTGTTAGCGGCGTACTCGTTGCTGCGGTTACAGTTCCGTGTTTACGGTCAAATGCAGGACGCAATTTAGCGTAACCTTCAACTGATGAGTTTTTACGAATGTTGTTATCTTCAGAAATAAATGACTTCATTGGCTCTGGATAAGCCGTCATTACTTCATCTTTTAACTTACCTTCTTCCCATGCTTTAGCAGCAAGAGTGTGAGAACGGTGAGCAAGTTCATCCTGCGCTTGACGCGTAATGCTATAAGACTTAGCCATTTGCTCTGCAGTCTGTCCCATAGTCAAACCGGTGCTGTATTCTGCAACAGCTGGGGCAACAGGTAGTAAATCTTTCAAGCTTAACTTACGAGCGATTTTTAATTTATCGCTAGTCGTTTTTGCTTTGCTTAAGTTAATTAACTGATGAGCAAGCTTTTTAGATACGCCGATTGGCACTACTGAAGATGAATCTGCACCACCAGCAACACCACAGTCAATAGTTCCGGCCATAATAGACTCGGTAACGTTTGAAATAGCTTGGAAACTTGTCGCACATGCACGCGATACACTGTATGCATCAGTGCCGATGTCCATACCAGTGCCTAATACGATTTCACGCGCGATGTTTGGCGCTTCAGGCATTTGAACTACTTGTCCAAATACAACTTGCTGAATAATTTTAGGATCAATGTCATTACGAGTAAGCATCTCATTAACAACCATTTTGCCTAAATCTAATGCTGGAACCCCATGATACGCAGTTGCTTGTTTAGCAAACGGGGTACGTAATCCAGTGACCACCGCGATACGATCGCCGTTGCGGGTGGTTAGGCTTTGTGGTTTAGCCATCACTTATCCTCATTCCGTTAAGTAAAAGAGGTCAGACCTCATAAAATTAAGTCAATATTAACCTTTTGGTCACAATATTCAAACATTAGTTTGAAAATTGAGTGTTTCATCTTAGAACTGTGACCTAGGAAAAAATATTGTGTGAAAAAATAATGCTAAATAGTAGTCATATCTACCTAAACATGTTTTATCTGTAGATATATTATCCACCATCTGCACTATAAAATAGTCATTGTCAGTAAAGTTCTGTAAAACGTTCGGTAATAGCTTTTGTAAAATAATTTTTGAACTTTTACAGTTAATCGATTGTCGGTAAACTAGTGTTTATATTAACTTTATACGATAGATAATTATGCCAAAATCAAATTTTAATCAATTAAGAGGCTATCTTAACAGCCAAATTCTTGGGCAAGCAAAGCTTGTCGACAATTTATTAATCGCGCTACTCGCAGATGGTCATATCTTAGTAGAAGGTCCACCCGGATTGGCCAAAACACGAGCAGTCAAAGCGCTTGCCGATAGCTTAGAAGCCAACTTCCATCGTATTCAGTTCACACCAGATTTACTGCCAGCCGATTTAACTGGTACTGATATCTATCGCGCCGAAACCGGCACCTTTGATTTTCAACCCGGTCCTCTGTTCCACAACATTGTACTTGCGGACGAGATTAATCGTGCACCTGCTAAGGTACAGTCTGCGCTATTAGAAGCTATGGCCGAACAGCAGATAACCGTTGGCAACAAAACCATGTTATTACCAAAGCTGTTTATGGTAATGGCAACGCAGAACCCAATTGAGCAAGAAGGTACGTATCCATTACCGGAAGCACAACTAGATCGCTTCATGTTACATCTGGAAATTGATTACCCAGATAAAGACACTGAATTACAAATTTTGCGCTTAACAACACAAGAAGCACAACAAAGCGCAAGCGCACCGATAACTAAAATCAGCCAGCAAGCGATCATGCAAGCGCGAGAACAAGTACTTAACATCCACCTTGCCCCGGCACTCGAGCATTATCTTGTCGATTTAATTATGGCAACTCGAAACCCGACTACCTTAGATGCACAACTGGCCAGTTGGATAACTTTTGGCGCTAGCCCGCGTGCGACTATCTCGCTTGCCCGTTGTGTACGTGCTCGCGCTTGGTTACACGGTCGTGACCATGTGCTACCTGAAGATATACAAACTTGCCTTTACCCGATCTTACGCCATCGCTTGCTACTTAGCTTTGAAGCAGAAGCAGACGGTATTACCGCAAACCAAGTTATTGACCGTATCTTGTCATTAATTGCATTTTCGTAAACTGAGTTAGTCTATGTCAGCAATCGAAGTCACGATAAAAGAATTACAGCAATATAGCTATCAGGCCAACAGCGTCTTAGCGAATAAGACCTTAACGAAAGCAAAATTGGCTGGCGGTCATTTATCGCCAATAAAAGGCCGAGGCATGGAGTTTAGCGAATGTCGTCAATACCAACCCGGTGATGACATTCGCAGTATTGATTGGCGCATTAGTGCGCGAACAGGCAAAACTTACAGCAAGCTATTCAGTGAAGAAAAAGAACGCCCTGTTTATGTATTGCTGGATCTGTCCTCAAGCATGTACTTTGGCAGTCAGTATCGCTTAAAATCAGTGCAAGCCTGCCACCTAACTGCATTACTTGCATGGGCAACAAAACATAAAAGTGATCGTGTCGGTGGTATTATCATCGGCGCATTCGGGCATAAAGAGTTAAAACCTCAACGCCAACAGCGCGGCATTATGCAATTACTGAGTGAAACGGTTTCCTTACATAATGCGCAATTAACTATGCCTCAAGCCGATCGTATTAATGCAGCTAAAGTAACGAACGCCAATCCAGCTGACAATACGGTACCGACAGAGTCACTTGCTAGTGCCCTCACCCGCTTGCGCATATTGTGTAAAACCGGTAGTCATATCATGATCATCAGTGATTTTCTCAATCTAGACGACAAAGCACAAAAGCAATTAGCGTTATTAAAACGTCATAATGAAATTGAAGCTTGGCAAATTTACGACCCACTTGAAATCGCACTTCCTAGTACGACAGCAAATGTACGTCTTGCCGTTTCAGATGGTCAGCAGCAAGGTTTTGTTAGTCCGGGTAACGCTGACAGTCGTCAAAAATATCAACAACACGCCGATATTAAACAGCAAGCATTAAGACAAATAATGAATCGATACGGTATTCGTCATCACAGGATCAGCAGTGGTGAATCGTTATTGAGTCAGATTAAAGGTAAAAGTAAGGATAAATAAAGGTCATGGATCCGTTAGCACAATTAAAAGATATTCATCTACCAGCACCAGCTTCAGCATGGCCTTTGTCATTATATTGGTGGCTGGTTATCATCGTATCCGTATTGATCGTCAGCTTAACGATTTATGCTGTATTAGCCTATATAAAAAAAACCAAACTAACCCGCTTAGCCTTAGCTGAATTAACCCAATTACAGCAACAGGGCTGTGAGGTAAATGATTTACACCACCTGCTTAAGCGGATTGTATTAGCGAGTTTTCCACGTGAAAAAGTGGCCTCTTTACACGGTGAGTCATGGCTAACCTTTCTCGATCAGCAAGCTAGTTCTAAAAAACACACGTTTAACACATTCTCAAATGATACAGCGGCATGGACGCTTGACTTATATAGTGCAAAATCAAATATGTTAGCTGAATCATCGCACTTTAAAACTTGCCAAGACTGGATCAAGAAAACCCGACTTACACCTGTAGAGCACAATATGAAGGGCAATGTGGAGGACAGTAATGTTTGAATTTAATTGGCCGTGGCTTTTAATCTTATTGCCTTTACCTCTGCTTATTCGCTTTTTTAGCAGCGCTGGTCAAGCACAAGCACCATTGGTGCTAACTAACTTACCTTATATTGAGACAGCTACAGGCACAGCAACCAAAAAGCCCCGAGCAATCTGGCCATTAATCTTAATGTGGTTATGTCTAGTAGTAGCTGCTGCACGCCCAATGTGGATCGGTGAACCACAATCGATTCCCCAGCAAGGTCGTGAAATGATGCTCGCGGTTGACCTATCTCGATCTATGCAAGCTGAAGATATGCAAATCAATAACCGCATGGTAGATAGGCTATCGCTAGTAAAGACCGTCGTTGCCGATTTTATTCAACAGCGTAAAGGCGACCGTGTCGGACTTATCTTCTTCGCTGATAATGCTTATTTACAAGCACCGCTCACATTCGACTTGAAAACAGTCAGTGATTATATGCAACAAGCCGTACTTGGTCTTGTTGGTGAACAAACTGCCATTGGTGAAGGTATTGGTTTAGCACTCAAACGTTTTGATGCAGCCGACAATCCACAGAAGATATTGATATTACTCACTGATGGCCAGAATAGCGCTGGTGAAGTAAAACCACTCGATGCGGCTAAATTTGCCCAAGAGCAAGGTGTTAAAATTTATACTATCGGTGTCGGCGCAGATGCTTATTATAAACGCACCTTATTCGGTAATCAGAAAGTGGACCCATCACGTGATCTCGATGAGACAACCTTAAAAACAATCGCAGCACAAACTGGCGGACAATATTTCCGTGCGCGTGACGCTAATAGCTTAGCGGCTATCTATGCTGAACTAGATAAACTTGAGCCGGTAGAGCAAGTGCAACAACAATTTAGACCGCAAACAGATCTATTCCATTGGCCATTAGCAATCGCATTATTACTTTCCATTTTCGCCTGCTATTTACGTCAAGGAATGAGTCATGACTGATTTTATGTTGTTACGCCCATTATGGTTACTGGCGTTATTACCACTCGTCGCCCTTGCTTGGTATTTCCGTAACAATAACCAAGCGAAAGGCTGGCATACTGTACTTTCACCTGAGA
>Ga0209291_1002755_pt1 | contig 13778 bp, 10 predicted proteins | sample GOMGulsemesocosm_FD_184633 | JGI IMG/M metagenome (GOLD analysis project Ga0209291, IMG submission 184633) | Methane-oxidizing microbial communities from mesocosms in the Gulf of Mexico - GOM9B Gulf of Mexico (SPAdes) (version 2) | ecosystem: Environmental > Aquatic > Marine > Cold seeps...
AATATATAAAAAAAATTATTTTTTAACTCTTTAAAGCTTGTTTTAAATCACTTATAATATCGGATACATTTTCTAATCCGACAGAAACTCGTACTAAACCATCTGTGATACTAACTTCCAGCCTATCAGTATCGGATAATTTACTGTGAGTGGTAGAAGCAGGGTGTGTGACAATAGTTCTTGTGTCTCCCAAATTGGCTGAAAGGGAGCACAGTTTTATATTATTTAAAAATTGTCTTCCTGCATCAATTCCCCCTTTTACTTCAAAAGCAACAATATTCCCCCCAAGTTTCATTTGTTTTTTTGCCACTTCATATTGTGGATGTGATTTTAAAAAAGGATATTTTACCCAATTAACCTGGTTATGTTCATCTAAAAATTCGGCAACCTTTAATGCATTTTCACAGTGCTTTTCCACACGGATGGCTAAGGTTTCTAAACTTTTAGAAAGTACCCAGGCATTAAAAGGAGACATAGCTGGCCCTGTGTTTCTAGAGAACAAATATATTTCTCTTATTAAATCTGCACGTCCAACGGCAACACCACCTAACACACGTCCTTGACCATCCATTAATTTGGTAGCTGAATGCAATACTAAATCCGCTCCGTATTTTATGGGGTTTTGTAGATATGGTGTAGCAAAGCAATTATCTATGACTAATAGGATATTGTGTTTCCTAGCTAATTTCCCTAATAACTCTAAATCAATGATATCAATAGCTGGATTTGTTGGAGATTCTGCATATAGTATTTTAGTATCTGGAGTAATTAAAGCTTCAATAGTTTCTGGCTTATTGATGTCAAAATAACTAGTTGTGATATTCCACTTAGGTAAATATTTAGTGAATAGGGTATGGGTAGAGCCAAATACTGATCTAGCAGATACAATATGATCACCAGATTCTAACAAAGCTCCAAATGTAGAAAATATAGCAGCCATTCCTGTCGCAAAAGCATACCCAGCTTCAGCACTTTCCATAGTTACTACTTTATCTACAAATTCGGTAGTATTAGGGTTTGAAAACCTACTATACAAGTTTTTTTCTTTTTCTTCTGAAAAAGAAGCTCTCATATCCTCAGCGTCATCAAATACGAAACTCGATGTTACATATAAAGGTGTTGAATGTTCTGAGAATTGAGAACGTTCAGTTTGTGTTCTTATAGCTTGTGTTTCGAAATGGTTGCTCATTTGTCTATGTTTTAAACTTTTGTATTTAATTTTTTTCTATCAAACGTAAAATGTCTCCAAAAACTCCTCTTGCGGTTACTGCTGCACCAGCACCAGCACCTTGAATGACCAATGGGTTTTCTCCATAAGATTTGGTATAGATTTCAAAAATAGAATCGGAACCTTTTAAGGATCCTAAAGCTGAATTATTTGGTGCAGATACCAGCTTTACTTCAAGTTTAGCTCCGTTTGGTTTTGATAAGTCACCAGAAAGTTCACCAATATAACGTAGTACATTTCCTGATTTTTGTTGTGCTTTTATTTCCTGATATGGAGCATTTAAATTGTCTAATGATTGTAAGAATGTATTTGTGTCAATAGCTCTTAACGGTTCTGGAATTAAGTTTTCAATGTTTACATCCGATAACTCATTAACAAGATCTAATTCTCTGGCTAAAATTAATAACTTCCTTGCGACATCATTACCACACAAGTCCTCTCTTGGGTCTGGTTCAGTAAACCCTTTTTCGATAGCTTCCTTCAAAACTTCTGAAAATGGTCTGTCTTCAGCAGAAAATGTATTGAACAGGTAACTTAAAGATCCGGAGAATACTCCTTTTATTTTTACAATATCTTCTCCTGAATGGTGTAATAATTTTATAGTATCTATTAATGGTAATCCAGCACCTACGTTAGTTTCATATAAGTATTGTTTGTTGTTCTCTTTTAAAACATCCCTTAACTGAATATAAAACTCATTAGTACTTGTATTGGCTATTTTATTAGAAGAAACTAAATCAAACCCAGCTTTTACTAAAGGAATGTATTGTTGCGTAAATTCAGTACTTGCAGTATTGTCAACCGCAATTAAATTTTCTAAATGATGTTTTTCTGCAAACTCAATAATAGTTCCGGTAGTATAGTTTTCAATACCATTTTGTTCTAATTCTGTTTCCCAGTTTTCTGAAATACCTTTTTTGTTAAATAGTACTTTTTTAGAACTTGCAACTGCAACAATATTTAATTGAATTTGACGACGTTTTAAAATTGCTTTGGCATTGGATAAAATTTGATTAATTAATGTACCACCAACTAAACCTTTACCAAATACGACTATGTTAATTTTTTTAGCGACACCAAAAACTTGCCCGTGTATTACATTTACTGCTTTATGTAATTGATTTTTCTTTACAATAATACTTACATTTTTACCAGTTATGGTATTATTGAAAAGTAAAGGCGTAATTTGATTTTTTATTAGCGCATTAAAAGGTTTGTGAAAATCATTTAGTTCTTGACCTATAATGGATATGACGGCAACATCATCTAGCACACTAATTTTATTTACATCTCTTTTGTAAAAATCGGTTTCAAACTCTTTTTCCAAAGCGATTATGGCATCAGTAGCTCTGTTTGTTTTAATAACTAGTCCGATACCTCTTTCAGATGAACCTTGAGAAATAATACTGACACTAATATCTTTACTACTTAAAGCTTTAAAAATACGAGCATCGACACCAACTTTCCCTAATAAACCACGACCTTCAAAACTTAATAGAGATACATCATCTAAAACAGAAATAGACTTGATTCCTTTTTGTGTATCGTTTTTTGTGATAATCGTTCCATTGTCGTTTGTGTTAAACGTATTTAATATGCGTAATGGAATATCTTTTTCTACCAACGGAAGGATGGTTTTAGCATGCAAAATAGAAGCTCCAAAATTTGCCAATTCATTCGCTTCATTGAATGACAGTTGTTCAATTTTTTGAGCATCATCAACTAAGTCGGGATTTGCTGTAAAAATACCATCTACATGAGTATAGTTTTGAAACTCACTTGCATTTAAATAATTCGCTAAAAGTGAAGCTGTGTAGTTACTACCGTTTCTACCAAGAGTTGTAGTTTCTCCTGCTGTATTTGAAGCAATAAATCCTGTAACAACATTGATAGTGTTGGCTTCTTGATTATTGAAGTAATCACAAACTTTTTCTTGTGATTCCTTATCTAAGGTGAATGCATCACCAAAACTACTATCAGTAATTATTAATTTTCTTGAATCTACAAAATTTGCTTTAATACCTTTTTCTACTAATAACTGTGCTACTTGTTTTGCTGCAAATAATTCACCTTGAGCAAGAACTTCATCTTTTATTTTAGGGCTGTAATCTCCTAAATAACTGACACCTTTTAAAATATCTTCTAGGGCAATAAAATCTTGATCTAACTCAGTTGAATAGAAAGGAGCTAATTGTTCTTCTTTTAAGTTGTTTAAAGCTGCACTATATTCTTTTTTTTGTTTTGCAGTTTCTAATAAATCTTCTAGCTGATCTGTTGTATTTCCTCTTGCAGAAACCACAACAACCAGTTTTTTATTGTTTGTCTGTTTATCTTTTATAATGCGTAAAACATTATTTAATCCTGTTCCGTTGGCTAATGATTTTCCGCCAAATTTTATAACTATAGTACTCATTTTTATAATTTTTAGATTCCTCCAGTGGAGATTATACAGCAAGTGCTTGTGCCGAGGGTCTTGATTTATTTCTAAATACGTTTTGTAATAATGTTTCCAATTGTTCAAATTCAATTAAAAAGGCATCATGTCCATGAATCGATTTTATTTCACCGTAATGAACATTGTTTTTTGTTTTTGATAAGGTAAAGAAAGTGTCATTGTTTTCTTTAGCAGAGAAAAACAAGTCGCTATCAATTCCAATAATAAAAATGTTTGATTTTATTAATGAAGCTACCTCTGAAAAATCACCACGATTTCTTGTAATATCAATTGAGCTTAACAGGTGATTTACTAATTTGTATGATGTTAATTGATATCGTTCTTGCAACTTTTTTCCGTGGTGTAACAACCAACTTTCTACATTTGGGATGTTCGAATCAGTATTTGTAGCTCGGTTAAATTTTGAACGATATGATTCAGGAGTTCTGTACAAATTCATTGCATGTACTCTAGCATCATGAACTGGGTTTGATGAATTATTTAAAATTAATTCTTGAACTTTTGTGTTTGCTAAAAGCCAATCAGTCGCTTTCCAGTCAGTTGCAATTGGAATTAAGTTTTCAATTAATTCAGGGTATAAGGCAGCAAGTTCCCATGCAATTCCTCCGCCAATAGAACCGCCTACTACTGCATATAATTTTTTAATTTTTAAAATATCTAACCCAATTTTAAATATCGTAGCAATATCCCTAGCAGTAAAATCAGTATAACTTTTAATTAAATAATCATCAACGCCATTTCCTGGGATATTAAAGGCTATAACGGAGTATTCATTTGTGTCAATCAATTTGTTTTCTCCAACAATATCTTTCCACCAACCGTTTTTTCCAGTAACATTACTGTTTCCTGTTAACGCATGATTCACTAAAACTATAGGTGCAACATTGGTTGGTTTTCCAAAAATTTGATAGCTTAATGATAATGAAATGTATTTTCTACCCTTTTCGGTAGTATAGCTAGGTATTTCTATATGTTGTATTTGTGTTGTGCTCATCTGTATCTATTTTGTATTGTAATTAAATGCCCTTCAACTTGTTGATATTACCAAGGGGTTACTTATTTAGGCAATATCAATTCATAGGGACATACATGCAATTATTACTTTGTAATAGATGTGTTTTTTGTGTGCTTACGATACTTTTCATTTTATAAAAAATTGAAAACTATTCAGGAATATGCAGATGTAGGACCACTTTAGATTTGTAATAAAAACAAACTAAAAAATCCACGAAAAGTGGATATATGGTTAAACAAGAAAATGAGTGAAAATATGTTTTTTTAAGAATTAAAAAAAACTTTTTGCGTTATCTACCCTAAGTCAAAGCTAGGTAGAATGTAGCACCTTCTTTACGCAATGTAAAGGGTTGCTAAGGCTTCATCGGGTCTATTCCCTCTGCCTTTCTTGATAACATCTAATAAAAAATGAACGGTTTTATTATGGGACAAAGATAACAACCAAAAAAGTTACTATCCAAACTTATTTTTAAAAAAGATTAAAATATTTTTTAAAATAGAACTATTATCGGAGCATTTTTTTAGCTTTTTCTTGGATGATTATATCTACTGGTTTACCGTAAATTTTACTCTCTAACCAGGACAAAACATCGAGGTATAAAAACGCTCTTTTTTCATACGGATGTTCTTCATATTTAAGTAAGGAAGCATGTAGTTTTTTAAACGCTCCTTTAATTTGATGTGGGTAAAGATCAACAACTTCTCGTAAAAAATTAAGCATTTCTTTTTGAATTGCATGTAGGTCATTCATCTTTAGTAAAAACCTGTAAGTATCCTTTAATTGAACCTCTAAGTTTTCATCCAAACCTGCATCAAAATGTGCCACTAAATTTAATATTCTAGCAAAACACATGAGGTCTTCTCTAATGGTTAAGTTTTTGGTGCTAATTATTTTATTTAAATAGTTAATACAAGAATTATAGTCGCCTACTCCAAAATACATACATGCAATTTTGTAATAAAATAGCATAATATGATGCTGGTCAATTCTGTTTTTATGAAAGCTAATTTGCTGTTCAATTTCAGTAATTAAAGAGAGACCGTCGTTAAAATGTCCACTTAAAAAATGTAGGTTTAATTTGTTTGTATATAGGTAAATAAAACTTAAAGCTTTAGTGTTATCATTTTGTAAAATTAATTCGGTATTTATATTTTGTTCTAACTTATTTAATGTCTCATTAAACTTGGTTTGATGTTTAATATAAAACAAGGATTCTAATAAATAGTGAACGCCTTTTAAATAAAATACTGGATTTACTTTTATCATACTGGGGTTTGATTCAAATAAATCAACCCATTTTCTAGCATATTTATAACAAGATAAAAAATCTTGTATTAAAAAACTATACCATAAGTATGCTTTGTAGAGCCATAACTTTTCACGGAAACCTAGCTCATTACTGTCGTATTTTGGAAGCCTATCATGAAAATAGGTATATACGTCATCATAATCTTTTTTGTTTTTTACATATCCTACTTTTAATAATACACTGTATAACTGAAGTGATAAATTAGAAAGTTTACTTGAAATTACATTTTGCCTACTCAATTCTTTTGCTTGTATAGCCAATTCGTCAGCTCTATTTTCGGTACTTCGAGTAATGTATTGGCTTTCAATCACTTTTTCTAGCTCAACAATTTCATATGCAATGTTTTTCTCCCCATTTTTTATAGCAATTCCTTTAGCCTTATCTAATATTTTTAAACTCTGTTTGGATAATCCTTTGTCATAAAGAATAGTAGCATAGTCTAGTTGCTCCCTTAATGCAACTCTAATGTTTTGATTTGCAAAACCTAAACGTAAACTCTTCAGTATTTGTTTATATAGGTTCGCTTTTAAATTTGACAATTGTAGTTTAGAGACTATTCCTTTTTTTAGAATCATCTTTTCATCATAACTATCGTGTTTGTCTATATAGTTGAACAATGCTAAAAATTTGGAATCAGTATTTCCTTCTAAACGCCCAACAAACAATTTGAATTGCCTCTTTTCTGACTTTGAAAGTGACTTGATTAAAATAAATAATGGATCTTTTTGATGGCTTAACATTGTAAAATCTAAAGGTTTAATCCTTTGTTTTTAAAGGGATTGTGGTTTTTGTTTGTTTTTTAAACAGTGTATTTTCAATGAAAACAATACCGCTTTGAGCTATTACTAAAATATACTTTTGTTTTATATAAATGAAATAATCATATAAAATTTTGTAAGATGAATTCTAATCAAGTTCAAATATTCGACACAACATTAAGGGACGGGGAGCAGGTCCCAGGATGTAAATTAAACACTACTCAAAAATTAGTTATTGCCGAGAAATTAGACTTTTTAGGAGTTGATATTATTGAAGCTGGTTTTCCAATATCGAGTCCTGGTGATTTTAACTCAGTTACTAAAATTTCAAAGTTGGTGAAAAATGCAACTGTTTGCGGTTTAACCAGAGCTGTGCAAAAGGATATTGAGGTTGCGGCAGAAGCTTTGAGATATGCTGTTAAACCTAGAATTCATACAGGAATAGGAACCTCGGATTCGCATATAAAATATAAATTCAACTCTAACAAAGATGCTATTATTGAACGTGCAGTTGCTGCTGTAAGTTATGCTAAAACTTTTGTTGAAGATGTTGAGTTTTATGCTGAAGACGCTGGACGTACTGATAATGATTTTTTGGCTAGAGTATGTGAAGCTGTCATCAAAGCAGGTGCCACAGTATTGAATATTCCAGATACAACAGGGTATTGTTTACCGGAAGAATATGGCGCTAAAATTAATTATTTAAAAGAAAATGTTACAGGTATTGATAAAGCCATTTTATCCTGTCATTGTCATAACGATTTAGGCTTAGCGACGGCAAATTCAATCGCTGGAGTGGTTAATGGTGCTAGACAAATTGAATGTACAATTAATGGAATAGGAGAGCGTGCAGGAAATACTTCATTAGAAGAAGTAGTCATGATTTTGAAGCAGCATCCTAATTTAAATATGAATACAAATATTAATGCAAAATTACTAACAGAAATGAGTCAGTTAGTATCTGAAAGTATGGGGATGATGGTTCAACCGAATAAGGCTATTGTTGGCGCTAATGCTTTTGCCCATAGTTCAGGAATACATCAAGATGGTGTGATTAAAAATAGAGAAACCTACGAGATTATTAATCCTGCAGATGTAGGAGTAAATGAGTCATCAATTATTTTGACAGCAAGAAGCGGAAGGGCAGCAATAGCATATAGAGCAAAAAATATTGGTTATGAGTTAACCAAATTAGAATTAGACAAAGTGTATGTGGAGTTTTTAAATTTTGCGGATAAAAAGAAGGAAGTGATAGATGAAGATATTCATCAGATTATGAAATTAACTGGGGTTTCAAACCCTATTTACGCATAAGAGTTATGGGAAAGACATTATTTGATAAAGTATGGGATAAACATGTGGTTGATAGTATACCTAATGGTCCACAAATTTTATATATAGATAAACATTTAATTCACGAAGTAACAAGTCCACAGGCTTTTAGTGTTTTAGAGGAACGAAATATTCCATTGTTCAGGCCAAAAAAAATAGTCGCAACTGCGGATCATAATACGCCAACGGTAAATCAACATTTGCCTATAAAAGATTTGCTATCGAGGAATCAATTAGCGCAATTGACTAAAAATTGTACCAAAAATAATATAGAGTTATATGGTTTAGGCCATGAAAATAATGGAATTATCCATGTTATTGCTCCTGAATTAGGAGTAACGCAACCTGGTATGACTATGGTTTGTGGTGATAGCCATACTTCAACTCATGGTGCTTTTGGAACTATTGCCTTTGGTATTGGTACTAGTCAAGTAGCTCAGGTTTTTGCAAGTCAGTGTTTATTATTAACAAAACCTAAAAGCATGCGTATTTCAGTAAATGGGAAGTTACAAAATGGTGTGCTCCCAAAAGATGTAGCTTTATATGTAATAGCTAAGTTAGGAACTGATGCTGGTACAGGTCATTTTATAGAATTTGCTGGCGATGTTTTTGAAAATATGACCATGGAAGGTCGTATGACAGTTTGTAATATGAGTATTGAAATGGGGGCTCGTGGAGGGATGATTGCTCCTGATCAAACTACTTATGACTATATAAAAGGACGTGACTTTGCTCCTAAAGGGGAAGCATTCGATAAAAAAGTAGTTGATTGGAATAGTTTGCAAACAGATGTAAATGCAACTTTTGATGTAGAATATACTTTTGATTCTACTGATATTGCACCAATGATTACTTATGGAACAAACCCTGGTATGGGAATTAAAATATCAGAAAATATCCCTGAAATCAACAATGAATCTTTTGAGAAATCTTTAGCTTATATGGGATTTAAAAAAGGAGAGTCCCTGATAGGAAAAGAAATCAATTATGTGTTTTTAGGAAGTTGTACCAATTCACGTATTGAAGATTTTAGAGTTGCTGCAAATTATATAAAAGGAAAACAAAAAGCAGCCAATATAAATGCATGGCTAGTTCCAGGATCTCAACGTGTTGCTAAACAAATTAAAGAAGAAGGTTTGGATGAAATTTTCGTTGAGGCCGGGTTTGAATTGCGCCAACCTGGATGTTCGGCTTGCTTGGCAATGAACGAGGATAAAATTCCTGAGGGGGAATATTGTGTGTCAACATCAAATAGAAACTTTGAAGGAAGACAAGGGCAAGGTGCAAAAACATTATTAGCAAGTCCGCTTGTGGCAGCAGCAACAGCTGTTGAAGGAAAAATAATAGATATTACTAAATACTTGAATTAATATGGAAAAGTTTACAATTGTACAATCAAGAGCAATACCATTAGCAATAGAAAATATTGACACCGATCAAATTATTCCTGCTCGATTTTTAAAAGCAACTGACCGAAAAGGGTTTGGTAACAACGTATTTAGAGATTGGCGTTTCGATAAAGAAGGGAATCTTAATGTTGGTTTTACGTTAAATGACGCTAAATATTCAGGTGAAATTTTAATAACTGGGCATAATTTTGGTTGTGGATCGAGTAGAGAACATGCTGCTTGGGCTATTGGAGATTATGGTTTTAAAGTAGTCATTTCTAGCTTTTTTGCAGATATTTTTAAAGGAAATGCTTTAAATAACGGCTTGCTACCTGTTGAAGTTACTCCAGAGTTTTTAAAACAGCTTTTAGATACCATTACTGCAAATCCGGAAACAGAAATAAAGGTTGATTTAGAGACACAAACAATTACACTATTAGCATCAGGAGAATCGGAGTCATTTGAAATAAATGATTATAAAAAAACCTGTTTGCTCAACGGGTATGATGATATTGATTACTTGTTAAATCAAAAAGAAAAAATAGAAGAATTCGAACAACAAAATAGCTAAAATCATGAAACTAAATATAGCTGTATTACCAGGAGATGGAATTGGACCGGAAGTAACCGATCAATCTATAAAAGTATTAAATGCCATAGCAGAAAAGTATGACCATCAATTTCAGTATGAAGAAGCTCTAATGGGAGCTATTGCTATAGACAAAACTGGAGAACCTTTACCCAAAGCAACTCTTGATGCTTGTTTAATTAACGATGCAATTTTATTTGGAGCTATTGGCGACCCCAAATATGACAACGATCCATCTGCAAAGGTGCGTCCAGAACAAGGATTACTAGCGTTGCGTAAAGCATTAAATTTATATACTAATGTTCGTCCTGTTAAGGCTTATAATGCTTTACTTCAAAAGTCTCCTTTAAAAGAAGAGATTATTAAGGGTGTGGATATGGTGATTTATCGTGAATTAACAAGTGGGATTTATTTTGGTAAAAAAGCCTTAAATGATGTAGGAACAGTTGCTAGTGATGATTGTACCTATACATCTGAGGAAATTACTCGTATTACCCATGAAGCGTTTCAAGCTGCGCAAATAAGACGAAAAAAAGTAACATTAGTTGATAAAGCAAATGTATTGGAAACCTCTAGGCTTTGGCGTAAAGTGGTTACTGAAATTGCTACGGAATATCCTGATATTGCACTAGACTTTTTATTTGTAGACAATGCGGCTATGCAAATGATATTAAATCCAAAACAATTTGATGTTATTTTAACTGAAAATATGTTTGGTGATATTATTTCTGATGAAGCTAGTGTGATAGGAGGGTCTATTGGTTTGTTAGCGTCCGCTTCCACGGGTGATGATAAAGCATTGTTTGAACCTATACATGGTTCTTACCCACAAGCCAAAGGGAAAGGTATTGCAAATCCAATAGCTTCAATTTTATCCGCAGCGATGCTCTTAGATCATTTTGAACTGTATGAGGAGGCTGAAAATATAAGAGAAGCTGTTGAGAAAGCTATTACATTAGGAATTTATACGCCAGATTTGAATATTGAAAGTAAATACATGACAGCTGATGTTGGTGAATTTATTACGGAATTTATTACGGATACAAGTGACTTGGATAATTATCCTGCTAATATTGAAGTAGGGCTTTCGACAATAATATAACCCCCGAATAATTTAACACCAAATAAAAAAAGGCTTCCATTGGAGGCTTTTTTTATTTGGTGTTAAGTTATAATGTGCTATATGAGTGTGTTTTAAAATAAAAACTAAGTATAAATACCTGGTTTTTATTTAAGCATTAAAAGTATTTTGTGCAGGATTAAACTCACTTTAAATATCATGCATAAAAGTTACTTTTTTTATTTGTACATTAATAAATAGCAGTACTTTTGAGCTCGATTTAACACAATTAAAGTATCAATATTATGAATAAAAACTACTTTTTACTATTTACACTATTATTAAGTTGCATCACAATGAACGCACAAGTGGGGACAAATTTTGATGAGCCAGATGGAGCTATGCTTGACTACATTGATACTGGTGACGTGTATACAACTCATCAACTTGTTAATAATGCAGGCCAAGGAACCGTAAATCATACTTTTGTTGGAGGAGAGCTTGGATTTACTTCTATGTTTACGCCTTCTAGGACAGGAACTTCTGGTGCCTCGGGTTTAACGGATGGAGATACCGTAGGAGTATATGATTCCTCAACTATTCTTATTAGCACTGATGTTTCTTCTTGGACCACAGGTAACGCCTATATTATTGAAGATACCGACGGAATGTTAACAATTACTTTTGACACAGTTGATTTAACAGGAACAACAAACCCTAGATTACAAATGTTATTTTGGCAAGATAGTACTACCTGGGAATTCACTGATAATGCAAATGACCGTATATACATAAGATTAGATGTTAATGGGGGAGCTTCTACCATTAATGTTTTGGATAGTGATGGTGGTGGTTCAGGAGGTAGTGGAGCTGCTGGAATGGATATGGACTTGCTAACTTATAATAGCGTCAATTGTGAATTCAACCTTACTAATATAGATGTAGATTTAGCACCATACATTGGTAGTACTGTTCAGTTAGTAATTGAAGCAGACACTAATTCTGCTTTAGAAAGAATGATTGTTGATAACATTCTATTTACAGAAGGAGCAAATGTACTAGGAGTTAACAAAAACAAAATGTTAGCGAATCAGGTAAAAGTATATCCGAACCCAAGTAAAGGGTTGTTCAACTTGAGCTATAATGGAAATGCAGTTTTAGAACAATTAACGGTATTTGATGTTACTGGAAAAGTAGTGAAAAAGATGTCGTTAAAAGGCTTTGATAAAAGTGAGTTGATTGATATGACAGATTTTGCAAAAGGAATGTATTTTATGAAAATACAAACTGCCACTTCTACAAGCTCAAAAAGAATTATTGTTAAATAATTTAGAATACATATAGTATTTAAAGCCGAAATTCACCTTAGTGAATTTCGGCTTTTTTTATTAGGAGTATACCGTTTTGGGTAGTTTGATAAAATTTAGTAAAACGACTAATTAGTACTATGCTTTTGAGAAGGAACGAAATTAGTTGTCAACTAAATGTTTTTTTGTATTTTATAGCTACTATTAAACGGCTTTAAAATGCAAATTACAGCGTTAACATTATACACACCAAACCTAAATGCTCAAAAAGAGTTTTATTGCAAGACCTTAAATATTCCTTTAAACTCGGAGTCTGAAAACCATATTGAATTCATTATTGGTAATTCGTTATTGAGGTTTACCTATGTGCCAAATACAAAACCATACCACATTGCCATAAATATCCCTTCAAATAAAGAGCATGAAGCTTTAGTTTGGTTAAAAAAACGAGTAACTATTTTAAAGTATTTTGATGATGAAATAATTGATTTTATAAACTGGAATGCTAAGGCAATTTACTTTTATGATGCTGATAAAAATATTATAGAATTTATAGCGCGAAAGAATTTAAAAACAGATACTTCTACAGCATTTAATTCTGATGCCTTACTTGAAATAAGTGAAATAGGTGTCCCTGTAAACCAAATTGAGCAAGTGTATAATACTTTGCATAATACTTGTGATTTAGGTGTTTATTTTGGGGACTTTGATAAATTTTGTGCTATAGGCGGTGAAAGAGGTTTGTTTATTGTGATAGATAAAAACAGTAAAAATTGGTTTCCTACCAACGATAAAGCTTTTGCGTCAGCGTTTAATGTGAAAATACTAGCAAGTAATCAACAGTATACAATTGGTTTTTCAAAAGGGGAGTTGACCATTGTTTAATCTTTTCATAGGATATAGATTCATAGATGTAAAAATACGTATCAAAAACAAAGTGTTAAAACATTGAAAATCAGTGGTTAAATTCGTAACTTTAAGTAACTATGAATTTTAAAAATTGATTGTTATGAATCCGATGGTTATATTTGTTTTTGTCTTTGTACTATTCCTTTTGTCAGGAATACGGATTGTTTATGAATATAAACGTGCTGTTAAATTCCGATTTGGTGGATATATTTCCGTATTGCAGCCAGGATTTAGGTGGATTATACCTATTGTAGACACTGTACAGTTTGTTGATATACGTGTAATTACTGCCAATATCCCAGCTCAGGAAGTAATGACTCAAGACAATGTGCCATGTAAAATTAATGGAGTGCTTTATTTTAGAATAGAAGATGCTAAACTAGCTATTTTAGAAGTAGAGGAGTATAATTTTGCAATATCGCAACTTG
>Ga0209291_1002758_pt1 | contig 13767 bp, 13 predicted proteins | sample GOMGulsemesocosm_FD_184633 | JGI IMG/M metagenome (GOLD analysis project Ga0209291, IMG submission 184633) | Methane-oxidizing microbial communities from mesocosms in the Gulf of Mexico - GOM9B Gulf of Mexico (SPAdes) (version 2) | ecosystem: Environmental > Aquatic > Marine > Cold seeps...
CGTAAACTGCTGTTACACCCATTTCCACTTGGTAATGGGTGTAACAGCAGTTTACGGGTTCTTAGCAGGTGTGTATCACTGGTTCCCTAAAATGTTTGGTAGAATGATGAGTAAAAAATTAGGTTACTTACACTTCTGGATTACAGCAGTAGGTGCTTACGGAGTATTTTACCCAATGCACTTTACAGGATTGGCAGGTTTACCACGGCGTTACTATAACAACACAAGCTTTCCAATATTCGATGATTTAACGGACATTAATGTTATCATTACTATTTTCGCAATCATTACAGGATTAGGACAGTTCATATTCTTATATAACTTCTTCAATAGTATTTTTAATGGAGAAAAAGCTACTCAGAATCCTTGGAGATCTAACACGTTAGAATGGACTACACCAGTAGAACATATCCATGGTAACTGGCCAGGAGATATCCCTGAAGTTCACCGTTGGTCATATGACTACAGTAAACCAGGACATGATGAAGATTTTGTACCACAAAATGTTCCAATGAAACCAGGTGAAGAAGAACTACATCACTAAAATTTGTTTTCAAAACAAATTTTATCCTTCGAGAAATCGGAGATCTCACAATAATCAAAAATCCCTTTCTGTACAGAAAGGGATTTTTTGTTTTAATATATCAATTACTACTCCTTTGGACTGAAACATAACTATGGTTCATCTAGCCCATTATCTGTTATAAATGGTCGTAAGCATAAGTATGGATTTGGTGGAAAAGAATATAATGACGAACTTGGACTTGATTGGCATGATGTATCAGCTAGAAACTATGAGCCAGAATTAGGTAGATGGATGAATTTAGACCTGTTGGCTGAGCAAATGAGACGTCATAGTCCGTATAACTTTGGGTTTGATAACCCAGTGTTCTTTCAAGATTATGATGGGGTGATGCCTACTGGTGGAACTGACCCGAATAAGAAGGCTAAGGCTGTAGCTCAAAAAGCTGAGACGGCACTTATTGATGGATTGGAATCTGCTGGAAATACTCTTGTTGATAGGGCTAATAGTATTGCTGATTATAAATTTGGAGGATATAGTTTAAGAAGTCTTTTTTCAAGTGGAGGTGACCAATCTACAAAAAGAGAAGGAACTAGAGAGACAGAGGTAGTAGATGTTACTGTGATTGATGTTATTATTGGTTTACTTTCAGTAGGAAAAGACAAAGTAAATAATAACAAAGGAACATCAAATAATACTAATAAAACAAAAGGACTGAATGATGGTAAGGATTTAACAACCAAAAGTGAAGGTACTAGAGAATTAATAGTCGCTGGAAAAGGTTTAGATACTTATGATAAAATGTCTAATATAAGTAATAGTAGTACTATGAATGCTGAAACTACTGCTGGTGAAAGTGGTACGGGAATGGTTAGTGTTGAAGTACCATACGTATCTTCTGTGGTTGAAGGAGATGCTTATAATAAAACTAGAATTGATGTTGATAAGAAAGATACATTGGTAAATAGTAATGATGCGAGTAACATTGTTAAACTCAAAGAAGTCAATGATTGACTCTATACAAAAGACAATTAAATAAATTTAGTGATGAATAAAATAATAATCATAATAATATTAAGTGTATGTTTTTCTTGTAAAAAAAACTCTTATCAATTAAAAGATGAAAGTAAGGTTAAGTTATCACTAAGTGATAATATAATTCAGGGAGATAGTATAAATGGAAGCGTCAGTTTTAAGTTAAATTTGGACACAATTAAATTATCAGAAAAAGATAAGAGGTTTACAATACTATATTTACTGATAGATGATGTTGAAGCTAGTGATATAATTGATATTAAAAGTAAAAAACACACTATGTTTATTGAGAAGGATAAAGGAAAAATTGATTTTAATTGTGTCTTTAAAAAACTAGGTGATAACTATTTTACAGGAATTATTGAAGATGAAGTTTTTTTATCAAATTATAATAATACTGGAAAAACAAGAATAATTTCAAACTATACTAAGATTGTTAAAAAAGTATATGTTAACAAGGTAAAAGTATCTCCTATTGGGAATTTATAAAAACACTAAACAAGCACACAAAGGCAGTCTTCACGGGCTGCTTTTACTTTTTATGACAACTATCATCTGATGGTATGAATAGGCTGTTACGGTGGGTCTGAATGGTTTGTGTGGTGGTTCTACTATGGTTGTTGGTAACGTTTGACGCTGTTGAGTCAGGCTCTGAGGTTGGAGTTTCTTTCTTTATTAGAACAACAAGTTTATTTATTTATTTTATTTAATAACTCTGGATATATTTTATCAGATTTTTCTCAATATCATTATTTAAACATGTAATTATTCCATAAAAAAACCTCTGAACACATAAGCGCACAGAGGTTAATTTAATTAAAAATTTCCGTATTTAGTTTTTTATAACCTTCTTAGTTAATACACCTTCATTAGCTGTAATTTTAACAAAATACATACCATTTGAAAAATTACTCATATCCACCCTAGTAAAGTTACTATTTACTGCTAAAATTTGTTTACCAAAAACATCAAACACTTGAACTTTGTTCACGTTAATTGAGTTATCAAAATTAAGAAACAATGTATTTTTAACTGGATTAGGGTGTATCGCTACTTTATCTGATGCTAATTCATCTTCTATACCTAAAGCAGCACATGCACCACCATCTACTATAGACCAAGTATCTGAAGCAATCATGTTTGCTCTAGCGGCTTCAGCAGTAGCAGAACAGTACTTAGAGTAACCTCCATGAAATGATTTACCTGCTAAAAGTGTTTGTGCATCCCAACCAATTAATAAGGCATCATAATTGACATTTGATAGTGTAGCCATATTAAACATATTTGTAAAATCAGTTACCCCAGTTACATTCCAAGAGCCAATATCTTGGTCAAAAGCTGATGCGTTTTGAAACATATACCCCATATCAGTTACAGCAGCGGTATTCCAAGCACTAATATCTTGGTTAAAAGCTAAAGCAATATAAAACATCGCACTCATATCAGTAACCGAAGCTGTATTCCAAGCACTAATATCTTGGTTAAATGCATATGCACGCCAAAACATCCCACTCATACTAGTAACTGTAGCGGTATTCCAAGCACTAATATCTTGGTTAAATGTATGTGCATTAAGAAACATCGACCTCATACTAGTAACTGCAGCGGTATTCCAAGTACTGATGTTTTGGTTAAAAACTGATGTAGAATTAAACATTTCTGTCATATCAGTAACCGAAGCTGTGTTCCAGCTACTGATATCCTGATTGAAAGCAGATGCGCCACGAAACATAAATGCCATATCAGTAACCGAAGCTGTATCCCAATTACCTACATCTTGATTAAAAACAGTTGCATTTAAAAACATAGCTCTCATATTAGTCACCCCTGATAAATCTGGTGTATCGGTAGCATTTCCCGCTAGGTTAGTAGCTCCATAAAAAGCACTTTCCATAGAGGTCCAAGCTCCTGTACCCCATTGGTCTATAGCAATGATTTTTTCCTTGTCACCTGTATTGTTTATATAGATACGTGGGAAAGTTCCTTGAATTCTGATAGTATAGGTTCCTGCTGTTCCAAAATCGTGGGTAACATCTCCAGTAAGTCCCAACTCATCAAAAGTACCGTCGTTGTCCCAATCTACATCATAACTATAGGTTTCTCCTGGATAAGTAGGAATTGTGATAGATGTACTGCTTGAAGTACCTGGGTTATCTGTTTTCCAAGTCGTGATAAATTCGCTTTGAGAGTAGGAATTGGAAATAAAAATAAAGAATGTAAATAATAGTAATTTTGTTTTCATATTGTTTAGTTTAAATTTTAGATGCGATGTTAATGATTTATTCATTCCTACAAAAATAAATGTCGTGAGTTAAGGAGTTTTGTCCGTGAATGATTTTATAAATCTAATTTTGCTGTATAAGTAGGTGTTTTTTGCTTTGTTATTACTATTGACGGAAAGAGTGTCAAATGCTTAGTAGTACTCATAATGAGTATATGAATAGATATTGCTTCCAGAAATAAACCTATTATAAAAGATAAAACGTATTTGTACTTTAAAACAAATGGATTGAACCTAAATATAGGCTTTTAGGATTGGACTGAATGTGTTGTGTGGTGGTTATACTATGGTATGTTGATAACGTTTGACGCTGTTGAGGAGGGCATGAGGTTGTTTTTATTCTTCTCTCAAACAATATAATTATAATGCGAAATTCCTCCCGAATATTAAATATGGTTCTACAGCTTTTTCATCTAATTCATTCAAAGGATAAAAACACACATTAATTAACTCCTTGGATGCACATTTAATGGTTGCATAAAAATTTTCACCTTCTTTATAATTAGGGTTCAATAGTTTTATTATGGAAGAAGCAAGATAGTTTTTTGTTTCAGCCACATCCAATTGTGCAATCATTCCATAAATTTTACCTTCAAAAATTAACTCCGCCTTAAATTCCATAATACCTCATATTTCTGATATTATCAATATAGTACATTAAAGTAGAACTATTATAATAATTCCTACGATTAGTATATTTCATGGTTGAAACACACCTCAGCCTACTGATATAAAAGACAATAGGGTATTTGGATTGTATTTTGTATATTGGTAGAATGAAAAAAATCATTTCGCTATTAATGCTAGTATCATCAATGTCTGGATTTTCTCAAGAAGCGGAAATGATTGAAATTAATATTGATGAAGCTCATAAAAAAGAGTTGGTAAAACTTAATTACTTGCTTAAAGACAAAGCAACCTTTAAAAAGGGTGATGAAGCATTATTAAATTTCTATAAAGAGAAGTCTAAACATGAAATTCTAGATTTTGATATCAATGCTATTTTAATAATCTACACTTTGAAAATTGATGAAGAAGGTAAGCCTTATGATTTGGAAATTCAAAGGTCGCCAAGTAAAGAGCATACAGCTGAATTAAAAAGACTTGTAAGTATAATGCCTAATTGGAAACCAGCTAAAAAGGATGGTGAACTTGTAAAAGCAGCAGTTGTATCTAGTCTTGTGATGAGAATAAAAGAATAAGCATATAAACTACAAACTACAAATAACAAATTAAGGCAGTTCTAACGAACTGCTTTTACTTTTTATGACAACTATTATCTGATGGTATATGTGGACTGAATAGGTTGTGTGGGTACTGTTTAATAACTAAGGATATATACTATGAAATAATCTTATTTTATCAAATTAGTTATTTTACTTAGGCTTACGAATCATTAAATTATATTCTTTATTAATATTAGGCTCTTTTATAGTGGCTACAATTTCATACCCCAACCTTTTATAAAAACTATTGTTTTGAATTGTAAATGTTTCTAAGTAAGTGGTTACTTGTAGCTTGTCGGCTTCGTTAAGAATGGGCATAACTAATTTTTTTCCTAATCCTTGATTTTGATATGCCGGATTAACACCTAAAATGGATAAATACCACATATCCTCCGAAATGTATTTATCGTTTTGAGCGTTCATAAAATCTCCAACCAAACTAATTTTAGCATATATGTCTTTCCCAAATATGGAAATCATTTGCTTTTTCTTTGCTGCTTTTCTAAGATCATTTAAATCGCTGTTAAGAGGAGTTGCCCACAAAGATGCTCCAGAGTTTTCGTTTCCAGATGTTCCTACTTTACCATAAGTATATGCTTCATGGATAGAACAATCCATGTATTTTAACATGGTCATTTCCTTAGTTTTTGTGTCTCCTACAATGGTGTTTTCTAAATAATTAAAAAACGAATCATTTTTTAATGACTCATAAAGTGAAGTGGATAAATCTTTATTTTTTAATACTGACATTTATTTTCAATTATATAGGTTGTAGTCACGGTTCTAGTGCGTCTAAGATAGTTTATTTATTAGAATACGTGGTATCATCTTTACCAGAAGTTTAAGGATGTGGTAGCTTCATTTTTAGTGTTTTTGATGGTGATTAAAAGCTGTATGGTGGGGTAGGCATGAGGTTGTGAGGATGAGAATTAATGTAGAAGATTATGGCAAGCATTTACCAAAGCTACGAGCCTAATATTAGTAGGTGAAGACATAATAGAATGTATATTTTAATTATCTTACCTATATAACATTAATATAAATTAAATAAAACTAAAAAATGAGTACAATTAGATTAGGGGATGAATCCCCAAACTTTACAGCACAATCAACAGAAGGTGAAATAAACTTTCACAACTGGCTAGGGAATAGTTGGGGTATATTATTTTCACACCCTGCCGACTACACCCCTGTTTGCACAACCGAATTAAGAACGGTCGCTAAATATAAATCAGAATTTGACAAGAGAAATGTAAAAGTAGCAGCACTAAGCGTTGATGGGCTTGATTCACATAACGGTTGGATAAAAGATATTAACGAGACACAGAACACATCCGTTAATTTTCCTATAATTGCTGATGAAGATAAAAAAGTAGCAATGCTTTATGATATGATACATCCAAATGCAGACAATAAACTTACAGTTAGGTCTGTATTTGTAATTGGGTCTGATAAAAAAGTAAAATTAATGATTACTTATCCTGCCTCTACAGGTAGGAATTTTGATGAATTACTAAGAGTGATTGATTCATTACAATTAACTGCTTATCATAAAGTTGCTACTCCAGCAAATTGGAATAATGGTGATGATTGTGTGATAGTTCCGTCTGTTACAAATGATGAAATACCTGACTTATTCCCTAAGGGACATACAGAAGTTAAACCTTATTTAAGGTTAACCCCTCAACCTAATTGGAATTAACATTAGTATATAATATTGTATAAAGCGCATTAAAAAATACTGTCGCATTACAACATATAAGCAGCAAACAAAGGCAATCAGAAATGGTTGCCTTTGTTTTTTACACAAGACGTAACCTAATTACAGCTTGTTGTATTGAAGTTATATTAACACAGATAAGCAAAGTTTATAAAGTAGAGGATGATGTGTTAGAAGTATTTAAAATGGACGTTGTAAATTGCATAAAAAAAGGACCTCACTTGGTGTGAGGTCCTTTTTAAAATATTATGAGATGTGTCTATTATAATCTAACGATAACCGTTTTTGATTTGCTATCCCAGTGTAATAAGTGTTTATTTTCATTAAACCATTTTTTCCAGGTTTTAAGATCATTACTTTCTGTTTTTCCAATAGTTTCGTAGCTATACCCTGACTTAGATTTTAAATTAGTGATTTGTCCAAGAAAATTACTAGCATAAATTAACTCAAGACTATATCCCTCTTCTAAGCTGTGAAAATCTTCTATTATAGTAATACGTTCCTGAACATATTTACAAGCTTTTTTGTCAATGTCGTTTTTATCAACACTGTTTTTTTCAGTTGCAAATACGTTTCCGATTAATAAAAATAAAATTCCAGTTAAGATGATGCTTTTGATATTCATGATTAGTTTTTTTAATATAATTAATGATCCCCAAATGTCCTTGTTGTTATGGACGGTACAAATGTAAAAGCTATCTGATTATAAACCAATAGGTTGTGTGGTTGTTCGTCGATTTTGCGATATTATTATAGTTGTAATTTGTTTTATTATGAAATATCTGGTGTTTTTACATAAAAGATTGATTATTAGCATCTTTTTAGCATAAACTATTGAATAATCAATAATCCTAAAAAACCGATGAAGTGCGTATTTTTACTTTTATATGCGTTTTTTAGTTGTTAAGTAGTGTTATTTTGTTGTGAAAGATAAAAAAATGAAATCCTGTCCTTTTTCAATATTTATGCTTTAATCTAAAGTGTTTTAATTTATACGAAAATTCGACATCAAATAGTTTTTTGTTATTTTTACCATTTACCAATAATTAATCAGTCTTAGGCTGTTTGTATACTATGAACGAAAATTTAGATCCAACCAACGAAAATTATAATCCAGCGGAATTAGATGTAGATAGAGCGTTAAGACCTTTGTCTTTTGATGATTTTGCAGGGCAGGATCAAGTGTTGGAAAACCTAAAAATATTTGTTCAAGCGGCGAATTTGCGGGATGAGGCATTGGATCATACATTGTTTCACGGCCCTCCTGGATTGGGAAAAACTACTTTGGCGCATATTTTAGCCAATGAATTAGGAGTGGGTATAAAAGTTACTTCTGGGCCAGTATTGGATAAACCAGGGGATTTGGCGGGATTATTGACTAACCTTGAAGAGCGTGATGTGTTGTTTATTGATGAAATTCACCGTTTGAGCCCGATTGTAGAAGAGTATTTATACTCTGCAATGGAAGATTATAAAATCGACATTATGATTGAGTCTGGACCTAATGCAAGAACGGTACAAATAAATCTAAACCCATTTACATTAATCGGTGCTACAACTCGTTCAGGATTGCTTACGGCTCCAATGAGAGCACGTTTTGGTATTCAATCAAGACTACAGTATTATAAAACAGAATTATTATCTACAATTGTAGAACGTAGTGCGCAAATCTTAAAAGTGCCTATTGATATAGAATCAGCAATTGAAATTGCAGGTAGAAGTAGAGGGACACCTCGTATTGCAAATTCATTATTGCGTAGAGTCCGTGATTTTGCGCAAATAAAAGGAAATGGTACTATTGATATGGAAATTGCCAAGTTTGCTTTAAAGGCTTTAAATGTTGATGCACATGGACTGGATGAAATGGATAATAAAATCTTAACAACTTTAATAGATAAGTTTAAAGGTGGCCCGGTAGGTATTACCACTTTGGCAACAGCAGTATCTGAAAATGGAGAAACAATAGAAGAGGTGTACGAGCCTTTTCTTATTCAACAAGGATTTTTAATCCGTACCCCTAGAGGGAGGGAGGTCACGGAGTTAGCATATAGGCATCTTGGAAAAATAAAAGGCAATATTCAAGGTGGTTTGTTTTAATGTATGAAAAGTAAGTCGCTACATAAAGTCTCATTTATAAGAGTATTACTAAATACTAGGGGGATTTTAGAAAACCCCTTACCTTTTCATAATAAGAATTTTACTAAATACGGTGATAGTTTTTCTATTAGTTTAGGAAAAGGAAATCCTATTATCTTTTCTAGAGATCCTGCTGTAGCGAAACACATACTGCAGAAGAATCATAAAAACTACATCAAGTCGGAGTTGCAAACACACTATCTGGCTAAATATATTGGTAATGGTTTATTGACAGCCAATGGTAATTATTGGTTGCAACAAAGAAGATTAATTCAGCCAGCTTTTCATAAAAAGAAATTAGAAAGCTTGATGGGAATCATGTTTTCAGAGATTAAATTACAACTTCAGGAAATTTCAGGAAATGAAACTATTGATGTTTTTCCCATTATGAACGATTTAGCTTTTAATGTAGTTGCTAAATCATTATTCAGTTATACTGATAAAGGAAATAAAATTCACCGACTCCAAGAAATAACAGAAGGAATTCAGGAAATGCTGATTAAGGAGTTGCGACAACCATTTAAGAAATGGTGGTTTAAGCTAAATGGTAGTTTACAAAGGGCGAAACAATTAAGTAAAGAAGCTAGAGTAGTTTTATTAGAAATCATTAAAGAAAGAAAGGATAGCGATTCTGCTCCAGATGATTTACTCCAGATGTTGTTAGATTCACGATATGAAGATGGTTCCTCAATGACTAATGAGCAATTAATAGATGAGATTCTTATTTTGTTTGTAGCAGGCCATGAAACTACTTCTAATGCCTTAACTTTTTCCTTGCAATTAGTAGCTCAAGACAAAGAAGTTCAAAAAAAGATACGTGAGGAAGTAAGTCAGTTAGACGCAAATGATCTTTTGAATAGTCTTCAAAAACTACCATATACCAAACAATGCATTGAAGAGGCGTTACGCCTGTATCCGCCAGCTTATTTTTCAGACCGTTTGAGTTTAGAAGATGATGAATGCAACGGAGTGAAAATTCCAAAAAATACACAAGTGTTATTGTCTTATTACGAAATGCATAGGCACCAAGAGTATTGGAGTAATCCAGAAGAGTTTGATCCAGATCGTTTTCAATCAGATAATAAAAAAGAATATTCAGCTAGTTATTTTCCGTTTGGGGCAGGGCCAAGAATGTGTATAGGAAATAATTTTGCTATGTATGAAATGATTCTAACTCTAGCTGAAGTAGTTAAGAGGTATGAACTAGAACCCGTAAGTGAAATAGAAATTAACCCTTTAATAACGTTGAAGCCTAAATCGGCAACTATTAGTTTTAAGAAGTTGTAATGATTTATAAATGGTGTTTAGTCGTAAAGTAATATTAATTAATTCTATAAGTTTCGTTATTTTTGAGTTCTAAAGATGAATCTAAAAGAAAAATATACGCAGTTAATAAAAACCGAAGCACTACGCCTCGGTTTTTTATCTTGTGGTGTTTCTAAAGCAGATTTTTTAAAGGATGAAGCTCCAAGGTTAGAAGCGTGGCTTAAAAATGATTTTCATGGGGAAATGAAATATATGGAGAATCATTTTGATAAACGATTAGATCCACGTTTGTTAGTTGATGGAGCAAAATCAGTGATATCCTTAAGTTATAATTATTACCCAGAAGAATTGCAACGAAAAGATTCTTATAAAATTGCAAAGTATGCTTACGGACAAGATTACCATCATGTAATAAAAGGGAAATTAAAAGAGTTGTCGATTTTTATTCAGGAACAAATCGGTGATGTTCAAGGTCGTGCTTTTGTAGATTCTGCTCCAGTAATGGAACGTGCTTGGGCAAAAAAAGCGGGAATTGGTTGGGAAGGGAAACATTCACTGATACTTCAAAAACAGCAAGGGTCTTTCTTTTTTTTAGCTGAGTTAATTATCGATTTAGAGTTAGAGTACGATACGCCAATGACCGATCATTGCGGTACCTGTACAAAATGTATTGATGCCTGCCCTACAGAAGCAATTCTTCCAAACAATACTGTAGATGGTAGCAAGTGTATTTCTTATTTTACCATTGAATTGAAAGAAAGTATTCCTAATGACTTTAAAGGAACATTTGACGACTGGATGTTCGGCTGCGATATCTGCCAAGATGTGTGCCCGTGGAATCGGTTTTCAAAACCTCATAACGAACCGTTATTTACACCCAAGTCAGAATTGCTTAATATGACTAAAAAAGATTGGGAAGAGATCACCCAAGAAGTCTTTAGTAAAGTATTTCAGAAATCGGCAGTAAAACGGACTAAGTTTACTGGTTTGCAACGCAATATTTCATTCCTTAAAAAATAAATTTCCTAAAAATCTATTACTATAACTTTTATCACTTTGGAAAGGGGGTGTATTCGTGTTATGGATGACCCTTGAAAAACAATAAAAATAAACACATGAAAACTTTCATAATTGAAACATAGGTATAACTTTGTATAATTATACTAATATTGACTTATGAGTAAAAAAAGAATGAGGCATGAAGCATTAATTTATCATGCGAAGCCAGTACCCGGAAAAATTAAAGTAGTACCAACAAAAAAATACGCTACTCAGCGTGATTTAGCATTGGCCTATTCACCAGGTGTTGCAGAGCCTTGTTTAGAAATTGAAAAGAATCCAGAAGATGCCTATCGATACACCGCAAAAGGGAATCTGGTTGCCGTAATTTCTAATGGTACGGCTGTTTTAGGTCTAGGAGATATTGGTCCCTTGGCTTCAAAGCCAGTAATGGAAGGTAAAGGCTTGTTATTTAAAATTTTTGCTGATATAGATGTTTTTGATATTGAGGTAGATACTAAGGATATTGATGCTTTTGTAGAAACCGTTAAAAATATTGCCCCAACATTTGGAGGTATTAATTTGGAAGATATAAAAGCTCCTGAAGCTTTTGAGATAGAAAGAAGATTGATTGAGGAATTAGATATTCCGGTAATGCATGACGATCAACATGGTACAGCAATTATCTCTTCAGCGGCATTATTAAATGCATTAGAAATTGCAGGAAAAGAAATTTCAAAGGTTAAAATTGTCATTTCTGGGGCAGGATCTGCAGCAATATCATGCGCAAATTTGTATGTAAGACTTGGTGCGAAATGTGAAAACATTACCATGTTTGATGTGGAGGGGGTTTTACATAAAGGTAGAACAGACTTATTCGATTTACAATTAAAGTTTACTTCTGGAAAAGAAGGAACTACGATGAGTGATGCAATGAAAAATGCAGATGTGTTTTTAGGCTTGTCGGTAGGTAATGTACTGAAACCTGAGATGTTGCTAACTATGGCTAATGATCCTATTGTTTTTGCAATGGCTAATCCAACACCAGAAATCGCATATAATTTAGCCATAAATACTCGTGATGATATTATTATGGCAACCGGTAGGTCCGATCATCCTAACCAAGTGAATAATGTACTTGGGTTTCCGTTTATATTCCGTGGAGCGCTGGATGTTCGCGCGACAAAGATTAATGAGGAGATGAAATTAGCAGCTGTTCATGCAATTGCAGAATTAGCTAAAACTCCTGTTCCTGAGCAAGTAAATATTGCTTATGGTGAAACAAAATTGATTTTCGGAAAAGGGTATATTATTCCTAAGCCATTCGATCCAAGGTTAATTTCTGAAATACCACCTGCAATTGCTAAAGCCGCAATGGAATCAGGTGTAGCAACAAGTCCTATTGAAGATTGGGCGAAGTATGAAGAAGAATTAATGCAGCGTTTAGGATCGGATAATAAATTAGTACGGTTAATTCATAGGCGTGCAAAATCTGACCCAAAGCGAATCATTTTTGCAGAAGCGGATCATTTGGATGTGTTAAAAGCAGCTCAAATAGTTTATGAAGAAGGAATTGGAACTCCGATATTATTAGGAAACAGAGAAATTATTTTAGAATTAAAAGCCGAAATAGGTTTTGATGAAGAGGTGATGATTATCGATCCTAAAATTGATGAAGAGGAAGATAAAAGAGAACATTACGCAAAAAAATATTGGGAAAAGTCAAGAAGAAAAGGAAAAACCTTACTAGAAGCTAAAAAATGGATGCGTGAGCGCAACTACTTTGCGGCTATGATGGTAAATGAAGGTGACGCTGATGCCTTAATAACAGGGTATTCAAGAAGTTATCCTTCGGTGTTAAAGCCAATGTTAGAGCTAATTGGAATGGCGAAAGGAGTGTCTAGGGTAGCAGCTACAAATTTAATGATGACAGAAAGAGGGCCGATGTTTTTATCAGACACCTCCATCAATATAAATCCAACGGCAAGAGAGTTAGCAGTAATTGCTAAAATGACTTCCAGAACAGTTCAGTTGTTTGGTATGGAACCGATAATGGCCATGATGTCTTACTCTAATTTTGGTTCGTCTGGTCATGAAACTTCTGATAAAGTAGCACAAGCAGTGGCCTATTTGCACAAGTATTACCCTGATTTAGTTGTGGATGGGGAATTGCAAATGGATTTCGCTTTAAATTCTGAAATGTTAAGAGAGAACTTCCCGTTTTCTAAATTAGCAGGAAAGAAAGTGAACACCTTAGTTTTTCCAAATTTAGATGCTGCAAACATATCATATAAAATGCTGAAGGAATTAAATAAAGCTGAGTCAATAGGGCCGATTTTAATGGGAATGAATAAGGCGGTACACGTAATTCAATTAGGTGCTAAAGTAGAAGAAATGGTTAATATGGCAGCTGTAGCTGTAGTAGATGCGCAACAAAAAGAAAACATGGAAAATGGGTAAATGTTAAGGTTTACAAATGTTGCCAAAAAAAGTGTATTTTTGAACTTATTCTCAGTAGTGAGATTAGTCGTCTGAGGCGCGCCTCAAAAAAAATAAAATAATGTTAATTCTTACCTTGTTG
>Ga0209291_1002760_pt1 | contig 13753 bp, 14 predicted proteins | sample GOMGulsemesocosm_FD_184633 | JGI IMG/M metagenome (GOLD analysis project Ga0209291, IMG submission 184633) | Methane-oxidizing microbial communities from mesocosms in the Gulf of Mexico - GOM9B Gulf of Mexico (SPAdes) (version 2) | ecosystem: Environmental > Aquatic > Marine > Cold seeps...
AGTAATGCGGTGCAGCCAAAGATAACTGCTAGGGTAATGATTGATACCCAAGCACTCCAAAAAGGGCTCATGGTGTTTCTCTCCTGTCATCGTTCTTGGTCTTATTGGTGTGTTGCTCACTCTGCTCGCCATCTTCTTCAAAAGGAAGGTTGGCGGCGCTGTCAAAACCCTTTTTGTTGCTAGGCAGTAATACCCAGACAAATAGGCCAAAAAAGGTAATGAGCATCACTACAGGGATATAAGGTCCGTAAACTTCGTAACTCACAGTTATTTACCGTTTGTTGCTATAAACTGAATGTTTCTTACCGAGAGATTGTAAGTAGGCAATCATTGCCTCAATCTCATACTTACCTGCGACATCATCTTGTGCTGAAGCGATTTGCTCAGGCGTGTAAGGAACACCAAACTTTGCGAATACTTCTAATTTCTTCTGAGTATATTCGCCAGTTAGCTTGTTCTTGAATAACCAAGGGTAGCTCGGCATTTTAGATTCGGGAACAACATCGCGAGGGTCGTACAAGTGAGCGCGGTGCCAGTCATCCGAATAGCGGCCACCAACACGTGCTAGATCCGGTCCGGTACGCTTTGAGCCCCAAAGGAACGGGTGTTCCCAGACAAATTCATTGGCTGATGAAAAGTGACCGTAGCGTTCTGTTTCTGCTCTAAAAGGACGAATCATTTGCGAGTGGCAGACGTGGCAGCCCTCTCGAATGTAAATGTCGCGACCTTCCATTTCTAACGCAGTATATGGCTTCAAGCCTTCAATGGGTTTTGTGGTTTGTGCCTGGAAAAAAAGCGGCACTATTTCGGCCAAGCCACCACCGCTAATCACCAAGATGATTAGCAGTGCCATTAGGCCAACATGTTTTTCTATCGTATCGTGCTTTAACATAGTGTTGGTCCTTTAAGCTGCTTGAGGGTTAGCGTTAGCAGTTGCCGCTTTTGAGCTGCGAACAGTCTGCCAAGTATTGAATGCCATAATAAGCATGCCTGTAACCCAAAGAACACCACCAAGCCAGCGAACAAAGTAGCCGGGATGACTTGCTTCAAGTGCTTCAACAAAGCTGTATGTCAATGTGCCGTCTTCGTTTACTGCACGCCACATCAACCCTTGAAGAATACCATTAACCCACATCGCACAGATGTATAAAACAGTACCCGCTGTAGATAACCAGAAGTGAATGTTTATTAGCTTAGTGCTGTACATTGCTTCTTTACCAAAGACTTTAGGAACCATATGGTAAGTAGCACCTATGGATATCATGGCAACCCAGCCCAATGCACCTGCGTGTACGTGGCCAATCGTCCAGTCAGTAAAGTGCGATAACGCATTCACTGTTTTGATTGCCATCATAGGCCCTTCGAATGTAGACATACCGTAGAACGATAATGACACCACTAAAAAGCGTAAGATAGGATCAGTACGAAGTTTGTGCCAAGCACCGGATAGGGTCATCATGCCGTTGATCATACCACCCCAAGAAGGTGCTAATAATATAATTGACATAACCATTGCGACTGATTGAGTCCAATCTGGAAGCGCTGTGTAGTGCAGGTGGTGCCCGCCAGCCCAGATGTAAGTCGCTATTAGTGCCCAAAAATGCACGATGGATAGACGGTAAGAGTAAATAGGACGGCCTGATTGTTTAGGTACGAAGTAATACATCATTCCCAAGAAGCCTGCTGTTAGGAAGAATCCAACAGCGTTGTGTCCGTACCACCACTGTACCATTGCATCGATAGCACCTGGGTAAACAGAGTATGATTTCCAAAGTGATACAGGTACAACCGCACTGTTAACGACGTGTAGTACGGCAACAACGATAATAAAGGCCAAGAAGAACCAGTTACCGACATAGATATGTGAAGTTTTGCGTCGGTGAACAGTACCGACAAATACCGCTAAATAGGCAACCCATACAAGAGTGAGTAAAATATCAATTGGCCATTCCAGCTCGGCGTATTCTTTAGTAGAAGTGATTCCCATTGGCAATGTGATTGCTGCAAGCACTATGACTAGTTGCCAGCCCCAGAAAGTGAATGGAACTAACCATCCGCCCCACAGTGTCACTTGGCAGGTTCGTTGAACAACATAGTAAGAGGTGGCGAATAACGCGCTGCCGCCAAATGCAAATATAACTGCGTTGGTGTGCAAGGGCCGTAATCGACCAAAGCTCAGCCAAGCTGTGTCAAAATTTAATTGTGGCCAGACCAATTGTGCAGCAATTAGGACACCGACGGACATGCCGACGATTCCCCAAACTACTGTCATAATTGAAAACTGGCGCACTACTTTATAGTCGTAAGTAGGGTGTACCGTTTCAGTGCTCATGCAAGGTTCTCATCAATAAGCGATTATAGAATTATGATTGTTGTCATTTATGTGTCCAATTATCTTGGAATAACCCTATTATATCAATGGCATTTAAGTAACAAATGAACAAATATAGGCTTTATTGACAAAAAGTTGTTTCATGTCATTTATTTGTCGTATTAAAGCTAGCTATATGTTTATCCATTTGTTTATGGTCTCATTAGCGGTGTCTATAATAAGTATAGACGAAAGTTGGCACAATGCAGTGCAATTGTTGGCGTTAAATAACACACAGATATTAGCTGGTATTGATGAATATTTTAGTAGAAGGAAAGGGTGGTAATGGTGTTGTTGTCTTGTCCCACGGCGCTGGTATGCCAATGGATCATGTGTATTTGAATAGGGTAAGTACCGCTATAGTGGCTTTAGGCTTGAAGGTGGTTAGGTTTGAATTTCCCTATATGAACGAGCGACGCGTAACGGGTAAAAAGAAGTTTCCCGACAAGATGCCAGTCCTAGAGCAGTGTTATAGCGATGTTTTAGATTATGTTCGAAAATACCACATGGCTGAAGGTGAGCCTTTATATTTGGCCGGTAAATCTTTAGGTGGCAGGGTTGCAACTCTCGTCGCTGATCAGGTAATGGTAAAAGCCGTTTTTGTACTTGGCTATCCTTTTCATCCTATAGATAAACCTGAAAAATTACGGGTAGAGCACTTAGGTACGATAAATACCCCTGTCTACATTTTTCAAGGAGAGCGCGATAAGTTTGGCTGCAAAGAGGAAGTGGTTAATTATCTGCTGGGGGAAAAAGTGAATGTGCATTGGTTGGTAGATGGTGATCATGATCTAGTACCTAGAGTTCGATCGGGGTTTAGCTTCGAGCAGCATTTGTTGACGCTCTCTCAGATGATTAGAGCGGTTGTTTACAAGGATTGATTTTGATTTTACAGTGTATCCTCTCTCGATAGTTTTTCTTAAGTCGAAAAAGCAGCATGCCTGTTTTTTGTGCTTTTGATCCTGTCTTATCATTAAAAAATCTGCCCTTGGACTCTTAGGTGTGCCCTTTGTTCAGAGTTATGAGGCTCTTAAGCATAAATATTATAGAAGCTTTCGCTATAATCAGTAGATTTCCTTTCTCTTCGCTGATAAATTTGCGACAATAGCGCCGCAGTTATTTTTGGCTGTAAATTGTCGCGCAGATAATTGTGTTAAGGTGATTTTATGTTTGGTTGCGATGCGGATAATGTACTTGATACTCAAGGGTTGTATTGCCCAGAGCCGGTTATGTTATTGCACAGTAAAATCCGTGATATCGCTGTTGGTGAAACGTTGCAGGTTCTAGCAACAGATCCATCGACAGTCAGAGATATCCCAAAATTTTGTATGTTTTTGGGACATGAGCTAATAGAGCATGATCAAAAACAAGATGTTTATACTTATTTTATACGTAAAGGGGCTGAGTCTTAGCGCTTTCGTTAATTTATAATATTCGTGCGATAAAGTAAGCCAATAATAGTGAGCTGTCATAAATGCAGCCTATTATCAAATTAATTAAAGTCATAGGCGGGTCGCTTGATCATCCTATGTGGTTAAGTAATCCTAGAGAGTTTAGTTGTGACCCTAGAAGTTAAAACAGAAACAGTTGAATCTGCAAAGCAAGTTAGCAGTAAAAATAAAGCAAAAAACAGAGCAGGTAATCAGGCTGCCTTGGCGATGCTTATTGAGACTTACCCGCAAGCTTTTAGTCGTACTAATATCAGACCGCTAAAAATAGGTATTCAGGATGACCTTGTAGCTGATGAGAAAATCGCTAAAAATAAGATTAAGCGTGCATTGGCGTCTTATGTAAGATCACCCAACTACTTTAGAGCAATGAAGCTTGATGCGGATCGTATTGATTTAGCCGGTGAAAGCTCCGGTAAGGTCACAGAAGCTGAAGCTGAGTACGCCAAAACCCAGCTTAAAGAGTTTCATCAGCGCCGCCGTGAAAATCAGCGTGTACAAGAAAAAGAGAAAAAAGACCAAGAGAAGCAAGAGCGAATGAGTAGCAAGCTTGAAATGTTGCTAACCAAGAAAGGTTAGTCCTTTCAAGTAAAAAAAATCGACTTTTATAGTCGATTTTTTTTGTCTGCTACTTATGACTGCTCCGTTTACCTCTCCAGCCCTAAGTTTTATATCCTATCTAGTTTTCAGCCCTTAGCAGCAGCGGACTGCGAATGTCTGGCTCATTAAGTATAAATCCTGCTGGTCTTAGTTGTTTGGAATATCCAAACACTTGCACCTAGTAGTGTTCTCATTGAGCGGTTGAACCGCTCTCGCAGAGATCTAAAAACTATTTTAGGTTTTTGGGTTGTCCGTGTATGAAGCCTTGAGTGGCGACAATACCGAGCTTGCGCAGCTGCTCTATTTGTTCGGTGCGCTCTACACGTTCCGCATAGCTAGGGATGCTCAAACTATTGGCTACAGTGACTAAGCTTCCCATGAAGAATCGATCTTCTGCGTTAGATTCAATTTCCTGGCAAAGTGAGCCATCTATCTTGATATAATCTGGATGCACTTTATAAAGGTAGCTAAATCCGCTTGGATGTATGCCAAAATTATCCACTCCAAAGCCAATATCTTTACTGTTGAGTAATTGTTTAAAGCTGACCACTCTATTGACATCGTTCAAGATAGAGGATTCATTCATTTCAATGTTTAATTTGCCGCTAATACCATTGCTATCAATGGTCTTGATTAACCAGCTATCGAAACCTTCTGAATGCAGGGTGTCCTGCGAGATGTTGACTGTCAAAGGCTCGCTGCTAGAGTGAGCGTTTAGGTGGTTTATAGCATGCTCAATAACGGCTCTGTCTAGGGCGTCAATTAGACCTAGCTCCTTAACTATTCTAATAAAGCGAACTGCCGCGCATGGCTCGCCAGTCTGGTTGAGAATTCTTACTAGCACCTCTTTTTGTAAAATATTTTCGCTAGAGCATTCAACTACTTCTTGGTACTGTAAGAAAAGCTTCTTGGCGTTGATTGAGTCGGCAACATAGGTCTTCCAGTTAGCAGCTTCCGCCTCTGATAGGGTGTCTTTAAGTGTTTTATGTATGCAGGGGCTATTAGTGCTAATAGCTTCTTCAATACCTACTCTTGCAACAGAAAGTATTTGGGCTGCGCTTGTGTCATCGTCGGATGCGACGGTTGCGATATGCATGGGGGTTTTGCTGGCAGGTTCAAAATCATAAAAGTCAAATATTTGTTTGCAATCTTCCAGTAAAGTGGTGCTCTCGCGCCTGGTTGCTTCATTGTCAGTGTGTGATATCAGGAGTACTAAGTCTGCCCCGGAAATGCGACCGACAATGCTGCCAAGATGGCTCTCGCTTAACTGCTTGAGTTTCTGCGCGACTTGTTTGATAAGGTTGCTGGCATTTTCTTCACCTAGCTTTTCATTGAGAGCAGCCAAATCTGTGATGTGCATGTAGAAAAGAGTGCAGGGCCCCTCATCATCTCGGTTATCTAGTTTATTTGATAGCTGCGCATTGATAGCCCTGCTGTTAGCCAGTTCGGTGAGTTCGTCTCTGTAAGCTGTGCGGCGTAGCTCTTCAATGTTTCTGCTTTGTTCATCGAACATTGTGCGCACGCGTTGGATCATGCTGTTCATAGTGACAACAACACTTTTTAGCTCTTTCGTTTTGGGTATTTGTGTAACTTCTATGTACTCTCTATTGGCCAGTGCCGTCGCCTGTTCTTCAATGGATTTTAAAGGCCGAAGAATTAGGCGGATAAGTGAGCTTAAGAAAATGACACAAATGAGGGATAGCGTAATAAACCAGATTAATGTCGTCTGAGTGCCTTTCCATAGTTCTTCATAGGCGTATCCGGCGCGGCTTTTTACCGTTACAAATCCAACTTTGGACCAGGCATGGGTGACCTCAATCTTAAAATTAGGGGTGTCAAATTCGATCAGCTTTACAAACCATCTTGGAACTTCTTCTGATATTTCTGGAGAGCGTAGTGCGGTAAAAAGGTCTGTATCATCAAAATTAGTGACGGAAATTTTCTCGTAGTAACCGCTGTCAAAAATGGCATTCACAATCGTCTCGATACCAGCAGAGTCTTCTTCGGCGATAAAAGGTGCCATGTATAAACCTAAGTGAGTGGCTGTGTCCTCACTGTGAGATTCTAGTTGGTTTAGTAACATAGATTTTGAACTGTCTGACATTATATAAATGGTGCCGGACACCAAACCAATCAGCACGGCAAATACCGCGGCTATTATTTGGTTTAACAAAGACATGCTTATCTCCTGAAATTCTAATGCAAAATTATTGAGTTTTTAATTTCTTTTGTAGTTTTACCCAAGGCCCAAGTCTATCGGAACTGCCAACCAGTTTTGCTCTACGTCCTTTTTTAGAGACCCATAGGTTGTCGCCGTTAAAGCTGTATACGTGTAATAAATCTTTTCTCTTAGACGCCTTTTTTATTTGGGGGATTAAATTATCCAGTACAACGGGTTCTGATCTTGGTGTTTTGTAGTAGGTAAGTACCATATGTGCCTGATTGTAATCTAGGGCTTTAACATAGGCGATACTTAATTTGGCTATATCTACGCCTAAAGATTTTAAAGTATAATATTTTGCTATCGTGAAATCCTCGCAGTCGCCACCATTGGTGACAAGAAATTCAACTGGTGTAGCCCAGTAGTCTTTTTTCTTCCAGTGGTGGATATCATCGATAAATCTTACTTTGTTGAAAAAATTATTAACTTCTTTGAGTTGAGTTTGTTCGTCTTTGCCACGTAAGTCTTTCATTAGCTTTTGCCATCTGTTGAGACGAAGCTGGGCGCGTTTGCCGTATTTTTGACCCATTTGTTTGATGAAAGAAGCGCTCAGGTTTACGCCCGGCTCGCTTTTTACGACAAGAGGTAGGAATAGGACGAAAGTCATGACGATCACTAAAAGAATTAGGCTGTTGATGAGGTTGCCTGAGCCTTTTCCCTGTTGTGTGTAGGTGCTTTTGTACACTACTAAATCCTATTGGTAATGTTTAGGTTGCTTGACTATTAATCCAAAGTGGTTGATTAGTATGGATAATAACTTGATTCGGAAAAAATGGACAATGAGTTTCTTTAAATAAACAGTTATTTGATAAATATCTTTTGTCGTTGTATTAGTTTGTTTGGATGCTATTAATGATAAAAAGTTTCTGAAATATCAAACGCCTTGTATCGCTAGTTAGTGGCTTGTTTAATATACTAGTCGAAATTACCTTAAAATGTAATTTTTGCGTTTTATATTTGTGCTAGATTACAGGCAAAGTTTCTTTGCCATCATATTATTTTTGACGCGTCTATGCGGTTTGTTTTTGGCTCTTAGTCGCTGATTCTATTAAAAAAGAGGTTGGTTATACTTCCCAATGAAAAATTTTATTCTCTATAGTACCGATCATTGTCATCTTTGCGAACTGGCTGAAGTTTTATTGGTGACCCAGCTAGACGCCCAATTACACACTGTTGATGTGGTAGATATTGCCGATGATGATCTACTGTTGGCTAGATACGGTGTTCGAATTCCCGTATTGATTAATACAGGCAGTAAGCACGAGCTACAGTGGCCATTTGATGAAGGAACGCTTAAGCTTTTCGTCGATAAGTAGAGAGATCGGCATATCGACTGTATTTGATAATGCAGTGTTAAAAACAGGCTTTAAAAGGTGGATTAGATATGCCTAGCGCCTAGATCTATTATTTTTACTTGCAATATTCAACAACAGTGTCAGCAGCACTCCTATAAATGTGTTCTATCTGCGTCACGCTGATTGTTCGATTAAGCCCAGCGGCTGTTAGGCTTTTGTGCCTCAAAATGAGGAGCATGCTGTTAATGCTTTGGCCGAGCCTTTTTTCTGCGTTCGCTATGTTATGCGAAAGACTCGAGAGAGCCTTTGTTTAAATTAAACAGCTTTAAGCTATTTGTTTCGCTCAAAGTTGCTATCTCGTTTGTGGATTGTTGTCTTAATTTTCCAATTGCCTCGGCAATATGCGGTAAATTAGCAGGTACGTTTTTGCTTTTCTTTGCTTTTCCTTGCAGTGTTCTCGGTGTTAAATAGGGCGCGTCAGTTTCAATGAGTAGGCGCTCATTAGGAATGAGGTGTACCATCTTTTGTAAATCAATCCCTCTTCTTTCATCGCATATCCAGCCTGTAATACCTATGTAAAAATCCAATTCTAAATATTTCTCTAACGCTTCTTGGTTGCCTGTAAAACAGTGCACCACGGCACCGCTAATGTTGTTTCTAGCTTCTTTAAGTATTTGGTATTGCTCTTTAAATGCATCTCTTTCATGTAAAAAAAGTGGTTTTTGGCAGTTGCTGGCTAGCTCAATTTGCTGCTCGAAGGCAGTAAGTTGCTCTTTTTTTGTGGAAAAATTTCGGTTGAAGTCTAGTCCGGTTTCGCCTACCGCGACGACTTCTGGGGCTAACAGTAGGGCGTTTAACTCATCAATGCTTTGTGCGTTCAAGCTGCTGGCGTCATGTGGGTGAATGCCAGCAGTCGCGTAGAGATTATCGTATTGTTGGGCGAGTAGCAGCGCCTGCTTACTTGATTCAATGTCAGTGCCTGTGACTATTATTTTATTAACACCTGCGATCAAAGACTTCTCAATAATGTCCGGTATAAGTCCATTAAATCGTTTGTTGGTTAAGTTGGCGCCTATATCTATCATCTCAAGTTCTATTAACTGTTAAGTTGTTTCTGTCTCTTTTGTTGAGCATGTTTGTCTTGCGGCCTGCAAGTAAGTCATAGATCGCAGTATACGTCAGGACGTTCTGTACGTATTTTCTCGTCTCATCAAAAGGGATGGTTTCTATCCAGATATCTAGTGGTAGGGTACCTCTAGATTTGAGCCAGCGATCTGCACGATGAGGACCTGCATTATATGCGGCGCTTGCATGCGCCTTGTTATTGAACTTTTGCATCATTTCACCTAGATATGCAGTACCAAGCGAAATGTTAGTGCGCGGGTCAAAAAGGTCATTTTTACCTGTGTATTCAATCTTGTGCTTTTTCGCGGTCATTTTGGCCGTCGCCGGCATAAGTTGCATAAAACCGCGCGCCCCAGCCGGTGATTTTGCGTATTGATTATAGGCGCTCTCTTGTCTTGCAATGGCGACAGGCCAAGTATTGCCAATGCCACGTGCTGTGCCAAGCTCTGCGAATAGTTCATTTTGCGAGCGAGGGAAGCGAATGGCCAGCTCATTCCATGATTTAAGTTTTGCTGCAATGCGGATGCCTTGGATGTACCAGCCCCATTGAGAGGTGATATAGCCCATGGCAAGTTGCTGCTGATTGTTGAGGGTTCCTCTCAGATTTACCCATTCCTGATAAGCCTTACTGGTGTGGCCTATTTTTACTAGTTCCGACATGCGCTGAACACTGGCAAGTTTCAATAGCTGCTGTTTTGTCTTAGTTGATATTTTAGTTTTAGTTTCATTCAGTCTTAAAGGCTGTCCTTTGATGTCAGCAGCGATAAAACTGTAAAAATCTCGGTCGTTAATGATGTTGCTATAATTGGCTTTATAGCTGTTGGGTTTTGCTCTTTGTTTGGCTGTTTCAAGCCAGTATACCCAACGGTTTTGAGATTTTAATGCCTCGGGCATTTTGCCTATCAATTTTATGACTAGAGGCCAGTTTTGCGAAATGAGTGCAAGACGAGTTTTCCACTCGCTCACTTCGTCATATCTATAAAGAGGGTCTATTTTTTGTAAGATTCCCAGTGCAGCAGGGTTGTAGAAAGTGGCTTTTGCGTACTTATTGCCAAAATAGGTATTTAAGTAGCTGCGCTGTTCTGCGCTGAATTTGAAGCGGGTACGGTCTCGAAACCAAGTTTTTAACGCCAGATCAGTTTGTTTTACTGCCAGCTTGCGGATGGCGTAAGCCGACATGTCGGCGCTATGAGAGTTCTTTGTGGACAGTGTACTACTCTTGCTAACTAGGCTGGGGTCTTTTTGTATTTTCCAAAATAGATTCAGTGAGTTAATTTGTTGTTTTTTGGTGACGTGTTTTTGCGCGAACTTGGCAATCTTATAGTTTTTGCTATTGATGGCTTTCCAGCTGCGCTCGTACGCTAGGTCAGACGTCGGATTTTTGCGTTTCATCCAGTACTTAAAAACAGGATCGCAAGTGCTAGGCTGAGAGTTGCCTACATTCCATAAAGTCGCTGCATCTTTTAGGATAGAGCTGCCTTTGCCGGTGTTTATTTTTGCTTGTAGTAAATAGCATTTATAGTAGCTGCTAGTTAAGGGGAGGCGCTTGTAATTGGTTATGAAGCTCCCCCACTGTTTTGTCTTGGCTAGTTTGTTTAGGTAGCTCGCCTGTGCTTTTTTTGCCAGCGGGGATTTGGCATGCTGCTTTATAAAAAGGTGGATGTCTTTTTGTGAAGTGCTATAAATATCCCTTTGAATTTGCGCAAGTTTTAGATAGGGATAAAGCGGGTAGTTTTTAAGTTTGACGGTGATTTTGTCTGCGCTATCTGTTTTTTTTTCAGCAAAAGCTTGTTGGGCTTCTAGATAGAGAGTGCGATGCGCTTCAGTGCTCAGTTGTGCAGCATTAATGGGCGTCAAAAAGGCTGCTATAAAAAAAGTAAAGACGGTTTTGGGTATCGATAGAGTATGACTATTCAAGTTAACTGGCCCTGTTGCTTCGTTACACATTACATTAATAAACGGATATGGCTGCTCGATCCTTTAAGCAGGAAATAGACAGTATCGAAAAGAAAAGATCTGTGCAATGGCTATTTATTAGCTAAATCAAATCTATACAAGTTGAGGCGTCAGTTGTTTATTACAACTATCCAAAAAATACAGTAATTGGATTGCTTAATGCGGGTAGAGGTTGAGTATAAATATTCGTCCTAATCGTCAAATAGCACTGATATATGAGCCTATTGTAGGTTAAAATGCCTGCAATTTTTGTTGTACTAAACACAAACTGTATTGAGATATTTCATGCCCCTAATTAGATTAGAAAAAGCCAGTGTCGCATTTGGTTCTAGACCATTGTTGGAAAAAGTAGACTTTTTGATAGATGCTGCAGAAAGAGTCGGTTTGGTGGGGCTTAACGGTGCCGGGAAATCGACACTGATGAAAGTGATCACCGGGCAAGTGCATCTCGATACAGGAGAGGTCTGGGTTGACCCGGGGTGTCGTATTTCTGTTTTAGATCAAATTCTGCCCGCTGCTGATGGGCGCAAAGTTTGGGATGTCGTTGCCAGCGGTTTATCACAGGCTGTTGAACTTAGGAAAGAATATGATGCTCTAGTTAACAATACTGATGATGATAGTATGCGCAAACTGGAGATACTCCAGCACAAGCTAGAGGCCGTTGATGGCTGGATGCTTGAGCAAAAGGTCGAGCGAGTATTAACTAAATTAAAGCTTGATGGTGAAGTTCTGATGAGTTCGCTGTCGGGTGGTTGGCGTCGCAGAGCTGCGCTTGGTGCTGCTTTAGTCACAGAGCCTGATTTATTGTTGTTGGATGAGCCAACCAACCATCTAGATATTAGTACTATTGAATGGTTAGAAAAACAGTTGCTCGATTTTAAAGGGGGGCTGTTGTTTGTCTCTCACGACAGGTCCATGGTTAATGCGCTTTCAACGAGAATTATTGAATTGGATCGCGGTGTTCTAACCTCATTTAATGGTAACTATGAAAGTTATATCACTCAAAAAGAGGTGCTTTTAGAGCAAGAGGCGCGAAACAATGCTCTGTTTGATAAGCGCTTAGCAGAAGAGGAAGTGTGGATTAGACAGGGGATAAAGGCGCGTAGAACTCGTAATGAAGGTCGTGTAAGAGCCCTAGAAAAACTGCGTACTGAGCGTTCTAGTCGTTTAGATCGCCAAGGTAAGGCCAATTTCAATTTCGAAGAAGCATCGCGATCAGGAAAGCTTGTTGCCTCTCTAGAAAATGTCTCTATCAGCTATCCAAACAAAGATGTCATTAAAAATTTAGATCTCGATGTGCAGCGTGGCGACAGAATAGGTTTAATTGGTCCAAATGGTGCAGGCAAAAGTACATTGTTAAAGCTCATTCTTGGAGAAGCTAAGCCAGATAGTGGTAAAGTGAGTTTTGGAACGAAAATTCAAGTTGCCTATTTTGATCAGCTTAGAGGGCAGTTAGAGCCTGAGAAATCAGTGGTTGATAATATTGCCGGTGGTCGTGAGATTATTGAGATTAACGGTAAAAACCGTCATATCATTAGTTATTTAAATGACTTTTTGTTTGCTCCAGAGAGAGCGAGAACCCCAGTAAAAGCGCTTTCCGGTGGAGAGTGTAACAGAGTGTTGTTAGCGAAATTATTTAGCTTACCAGCAAACGTATTGGTACTCGATGAGCCAACCAACGATTTAGATGTTGAAACACTGGAATTGTTAGAAGAAATTTTGCTTGAATTCCAAGGGACTGTGTTATTGGTGAGCCACGATAGGGCATTTTTAGATAATGTAGTGACTAGTTCTTTGGTTTTTGAGGGCAATGGTCGTATTTCTCCTTATGTGGGTGGTTATAAAGATTGGTTGAGGCAGCGACCAAAAGAAGCGCTCTCTAAGATAGCGGCAAAAAATAGCAAAGTAGAGCTAGTTGATACAAAAGTAGCGCAGCCAGCCAAAAAGAAATTAAGTTACAAGCTACAGCTCGAGCTGGATAAGTTGCCTGAGTTGATGGAGCAAGCAGACAAAGAGGTTGAAGAGCTTCAATTGCAAGCTTCAGCAGCTGATTTTTACCAGAAGGATCATCAATTCGTAGCAGATACCTTGGCTAAACTTGAACAAGCAGAAAAGCTGGTCGAGACTTTGATGGACCGCTGGGTCGAATTGGAGGGTTAAGGGTTAAGTTAAGCGGTAGATTGATGCTTTAGTTGATAACTGAGCGTTGAGTTGAGGCTCACCGCTCATGGTGTCAAACTATATCAATATTACTGAGCTACTCTGAAAAAACGCGAACCGCAAGTACATCACAAGGCGCACCGTGAAGTACACCATTCGCAGTTGATCCCAAAAGAAGTGCTAATCCGTGTCTGCCGTGACTGCCGACTATGATTAAGTCACAAGATTTTTCTTCGGCTACGCGGTGTATTTCGGATTCAGTGTGGCCGGTGATGACTAATTGCTCGGTAACAGGATAGTTGAGTTTGTCGCAAAATTGGGCGAGGTTTCGAGTGGCATGTTCTGAAAGTTGGTCTTGTGTGGTTGATAGATCCATTGGGACATCTCCACCATAAGCAAAACTCAAAGGCTCAATGACATGTATAACGCTTAGTTCTGCATCGTTGTTAGTCGCTATGTTGCAGGCTTTGGCAATGAGTTGATCTGATTCGTCAGAGAGGTCTACGGCTAATAATATTCTAGGATAAACAATCATAAAAAATTACCTTACAGTCTGTGAAAGTACTTAAATTTTAAC
>Ga0209291_1002770_pt1 | contig 13728 bp, 10 predicted proteins | sample GOMGulsemesocosm_FD_184633 | JGI IMG/M metagenome (GOLD analysis project Ga0209291, IMG submission 184633) | Methane-oxidizing microbial communities from mesocosms in the Gulf of Mexico - GOM9B Gulf of Mexico (SPAdes) (version 2) | ecosystem: Environmental > Aquatic > Marine > Cold seeps...
CTCTTTCAGAATTTGAAGTTTTAGTTTTCTGAGGAGTTATCTTATCTAAAGTAGTTACTAAATTAAAATCATTATTAATAATAGTTGAATTTACTTTAGTTACAGTAAATTTATTCTGTTTTACTGGGGTTTCTGAAACAACATTGTCATCCTTCTGACAACTCGTAATCGCTAATGAAATTCCAAAGAATAGAATTCCTAATTTTGTAATGTTCTTAAATGTTTTCTTCATAAGTTAATTTAGGTAAAGTTTTAATGTGAATTTTATAACGCGAAACTAAAGCAATTATTATAAATTAGAGTTCGTGTAATTTGGGTATTTTGCACTCATCATTATTAGTGACAATTAAGCTCTACAACTACTAGTTCCTAACTATTCAATTATGTTACCCATTTATTTTGTTTTTTTTCAAAAGTATTAGTTTTAATAAACCATAACGTCTAGTGTATGGTTAGTTGCGTTATTAAGCAACTAAATTAGTAAACAAAAACGAACCAGAGGAAATTCCGAAGGAATTTCCAAGTAGGCAAGAACTAGCAATGAATTATACACATTGTTGTATGCAGTGTTTTGTTGGATTTCTATCCGTTATGGCTTTCCTTTTTCTCTTTTTCCGTCCAGCTATTCAGTCAGTCGTTGCTTGCAAGCGGTCTAGGTTTTTGGTTTAGGCAATCAACCTAGCAAAAGGTATCGAATCTAATTATTCACATAGTTTGTCAGTCAGTCGTTATTTACTTTAGATTAATAAAAGATTTTAAGTCTCATTATGCGTACAGCTTTTAAAGTCCAACGTTTTTAATTCTCTATTCATTTTTTCTTGATAAAAAACGAAACAAAAAATCAAGCCAAACATTAGGAAATTGCTTTGCACCATTCGCTTTTGATGCTACATGCTTCATGCTGCGCATAGCACTTCCGCATCTCGCTCATTATTTCTGAAGTTTGGCGTTTACCATTAAAAATTTTAGGTTTTTTTTAAATTTTGCGCTTCCCAAGTCAGTTTTAGATTCGCTACTCTTGCGCTCTGCTCGGAATCCTGCGCTCACATTGCATACAACGTTTATATAAGTTGTCGTGCTGAAAGCACGGCAGATTGTCCGCAGGACAATCAGTTAGTAAATATACATACATTTACTTTTGGGATTATCACTTCAACTTGAGCATGCAATTTATATGTTGTTGGCAACAGTTTTCAAAATGGCAAGCGTTGGCTTTTAGATTTAGCGTTTAGAAATTGTGCGCTCATGAGACTGGATTTTGTAAATAATACCTGGCTAAAGGTCTGAACGACTTATTTTGATGTGCGATTAGTTTACTTTTTTTTAACACTTAAAAACCAAACAAGTCAATGAGTGAATAGATGGGCAATTCAAACAATTTTTAAATGAGAGGTTTGGATTTTAGTTTGCTTTAATGACAAACCCAAAAGAGTAGGGGCTCGATTCCGAAACGATAAACGTTTTACTGATAAAAGACTATTGTTGCCAACGTTTAATATATGGTGCGTCGCGTGCATAAAAGTAATGATTTCGGTTTAAACAAAAGCCAATATTTGGATTTTGTTTTGAGCTTTTTTGTCGATTAAAAACTAAAATTTAAAATTGGCGAACTTCATAAGAACAAAATCCCTTTAGATAAAGTACTTACCAGCGATGCATTATATATATTGTTAGCGGCATTTTTTCAAAACCCAAGCCAAACAAGTACACTATTAACTTTTAAAAAATTGCTTTTTAGCAGAGCAGAGTGGAGGGCAGAAACAACCCAATGTTACTCGATTTTAAACCATTAAACAACAAGTACACACCATTCGGTGTTAACTGATTTAATTAGGTGTTAAACCACAAAAATCCCTATAAAATTACCTTAAAAACACACTTCCTGTAACTAACCGTTGATTGGGCGCTCAAACGAATGCCTTTTTTGTTGCACAAAATTCAAGTAACTGATTCGATACTCCCGACTTTTGCAAATACCCACCTAAAAAGCAATTTTTTAAAAGGGAATTATGCCAAAAAAAAGTAAATACAGACTGCGTAAAATTGAAGAACAATAAACATCAAAATTCCGAACGGTTGCTAAAAAAAGACAATTGCCGTTAACGTTTATATAAGTTGTCGTGCGGCACGCACGGCAGATTGTCCGCAGGACAATCAATTAGTAAATATACACTTACTTTTGGGATTAGCACTTCAACTTAAGCATGCAATTTATATGCTGTTGGCAACAGTTTTCAAAATGGCAAGCGTTGGGTATTTACTTTTAGCGTTTAGAAATTGTACGCTCATGAGATTGACTTTCGTAAATAATAACTGGCTAAAGGTCTGAACGACTTATTTTAATGTGCGATTGGTTTGCCTTTTTTTGACACTTAAAAACCAAACAAGTCAAAGGGTGAAAAAATAGGCAATTCGAACAATTTTTAAATGAGAGTTTAGAATTTACTTTTACTTTATAGGCAAACCAAAAAGAGTAGGGGCTCGATTCCGAAACGATAAACGTTTTATTGATAAAAGACCATTGTTGCCAACGTTTAGCTATGAATAGTGCGGGGCAGAAAATCCGCGGATTTTCGTGTCGTCACAAGCCATAAGCTTTTTGTTTTGATTTTAATTTTGTCGTTTTAAAAAGCCAAACTAAAAGGTTTGGCGAGATATTAAAACAACACAAACTTTAGCGTAGATCACTAAAGCCCGTATTATTTTATAGGTGTTGTTATGGTTTGTTTTTACTGTTTTATTAAAGTAAATTCTTCCCCAATAGGATAGCTTATAGGTGGAGGTACAGGATCATTTTCACTACGTACCCCTATGGAATGGTAAATAAATATTTTAATCGCTTCTTGACCGCTAACTGCTACTTTTCGAATAAATAAATCATCTAAAGAACCACTTATTGGATCTGAAATAGCTCCGTTAATCCATTTTTCATTTGGTAATGCATCTGTTTGCCCTAAAGTATTACCTGTCATAATAACTCCTCCAGTAATAACATACTTCCTAGCGTCTAAATAATTATTATTCAAATCATTTAAAGTATTCACTTTTTCTATACCGTTTTCAATATACTGATATCCTCCAATTAACAAGTCTTCAAAAAACACACCATTACTAGCTGATGAGTTTGTCTTTTTTTGTAATATTATTTTAAAAGAGGTTGTGTTATTGGTATATAGATAAACACCTACAAAAGGGTCTAAAATATTGTTGATATCTTTGTAATATTTTCCTGCTTCAGGATAATTAGGATCTTCAATATCTGTGATTATTTGTGCTTTACAACTTATAGTAATAATCATTACTATAATGAATAAAATTGTATTTTTCATTTCCTTTATCTTTTATTGGTTAGTTACACGGCGTTTTTACTACAACTTGTGTGCCGTTTTTTACTGGAGGTAGTGTTAATTTATTCCAATTACTCATGTCATCTGATGCTTTGTATAATGAAATACCATACTTCCTAAATGCTTTTAAAAAATATTTTTCTAAATCAGCTTGATTAGCTTTTAAATCCTTTTTTTGTTTTCGATGTATCTCTTTTAATTTTTGTTTATATGTAAGACCACTATATAAAGGACTATTCAACGTATTATTAATTTGAGTATTTAAAGCTGTGTAATCTTCTGTTGATAATGCGTATACATTGTATTGGTTTATTGTAGGGTCAGTATCATAAGCGGGATTATTACACACCAAAATTGTAGTTACATGTGATTGATTGTCGGATGAGGCTAACTCATTGAAACCTTGATGAATATGTATATCTTTCCATGAGTACATGCTATATCCGCTGGTTGTGTGTATGTGTGCACCACCTATCCAGTTCCATCCTTTGGTGTGATCTAAGCCATTGGTACTCCCTTCTACTTGTGTATTGGTGTAGGTGTGTGTGTCATCAGGATTTTTTGTTCTATTTAGGTTTACACCCCATTCTTTTTTTACCCCAGCTGTTAATTTGTCTTTTAAAAACTGAATATCAGGCTTAATATTCTGCTTGTCTGTTTCCAGTAATTCTTTTAATTTCTCACAAGGGTCGTCCACTTCTTCAAATTCAGGAAGTAAAGGAGTTGTATGTAAATTAGAGCCTCCTTTAGGAGAGCCACTAGTTGTGGTAGTTGTCGTAATTTGTGTTTGTGTAGCGTCATCATACCAAACAGAACTACAGCTAGTAACAGGAGTATCCCACATTAAATTTGCAGTAGTACAATTAGCTCCTGCAACATGTGATCCTCCCACATTTCCAGTACCATCATTATGGCAATAACTTACCCACACAGTACTACATTCTAATTCCCATCTAGCTAAAGTATTGTCGTAATTTATAGGTGTAGCCTCCACATTTCCTTGGAAATTAAATGAATTATGTGCTGTGACCTCTGTGATTTCTGTTGGGGTATATTTTACTATATAAGCTTTAACGGTATTGTTCTCAAATACTTCAAGTACTAAGTTTTCAAAATAAGTGCTATTTGGTTCTGGGCGCTCAATTAGTATTGTATAGGAAACATAATCATCAACTACTATTTCAGTAACCATATTTTCTATAATGGTAAAACCGTATTGGTTTTCCATTACAGTTCTATTATTCATTAATGAATTTTTATTAGGAACTAGTTTAGTTATTGCATTTGAAAACTTACTTTGTGCAGATAATGTAGCATAACTTTTATGAGATATCTTATAATTACTTTTGTTTTCCTCTATTAGCTCTTCTGGGTTAAACTCATCTTCTTTTTCACAATTTGTTAGTGTAATAGAAATACCGAACAGTAGGATTCCGAGTTTGAGGTAGTTTTTTAATTTGTGTTTCATCTAAACGTTTTTGTTTTAAGTTAATTCTTCAATTGTATAGTTCCTTAAAAATGGTTTTTGTTACCCAATTATTTTGTTTTTTTTCAAAAGTATGAGTTTTCATAAACCATAACGTTTAGCTATGAATAGTGCGGGGCAGAAAATTCGCGGATTTTCGTATCGGCACAAGCCAAGAGCTTTTAGATTTTGTTTTTAGTTTGTCGTTTTATAAAAGCCAAACTAAAAGGTTTGGCGATTACGTAAATATATACAAGCTTTCAATTTTAAGCACCAAAACCCGTATTATTTATAGGTGTTGTTATGGTTTGTTTTTGCAAAAATAAGTAACACCATATTAGTAGATATTACAATGCCTAATCAATTGATTAGGCATTGTTTGTATAAATATTAAAGAATTATTGTTTAATAAGGGTCATGTTTTCTGGTATAAGAAAATCAGACATATCCTTAATAGAACCATCATCACAAATGTTATTTACTCCAAATACTTTGTCATACTCTCGTGCCCAAATTAGTTCTGGTATTGTATTGGCTATATAATTAAGGGTTAATTGTCCAGATTTGTAACGTGCGCAACTAGTAATTGGGGGTTCGTTGTATCTTAGTTTTACTTTATTTCCAATAACATTACTACCACTAATATGATTTGCTAAATAATCGTTAATGTTACTATTTATTCCATAAGTATTATATATAGTAATATTATTTTCTTTATATAAATATTCACAAACCAACTCATCTATATAATTTTTTCCAGCATTTGATTTTACATGCTCTTTTTTACTGAATGAAATTTTAAAATAGTGTATACCATCATCATATAACCATGTACCAGTAAATTTATCTAATAGATTATTAGTGTCTTTATAATAGTAATAAAGAGTACTCTCAGGAGAGTCTATAGCACCAGGGAGAGAGCCTAAAGTCTTAATTACTTCTTGTGCATTTGAAGTGTTTGATAGCCCTAAAAAAATTGTTAAAAGTATTAAAATTTTGTTTTTCATAATTTTGTTTTTAATAATTAGTTAGTATAAACAGTATACTCAAAAGCATTCCAAGTGGTCTTTCCATCAGCATCTTCAGTAGCTTGATACAATGATAATCCTGTATCTTCTCCAGAAACACTCAAATAATATACCAAATAATTATTTAAATAAGAGGTGTACTCTTCTACGGTACAAGAAGGTGCGCAAACTGCATCAGCATATAGCTCCACTATCTTTTCATAGTCTTTTTTAATTTCTGCTTCTTTTTTATCGTTAGCTAGACCTTCATATGAGTTATAAAATGCTGTTGCTTTGGTAATGTTGTCTACTCTTAACGCAAACATGTTGTTAGCTGTTATCAATATACCTGTTGCATTATTACTTTGAGACGTTATTGCTAATTTTGCCATATTGTAAGCATCTTCACCCGAAAAAACTTCATCTCTTCCATTTTCATGGATATGTGCTTCAACTACAGTTAATGTAGTAGCATCAGGAAACCCGACACCTCCACCATCATCAGCTACTATCCCAGCTACCTCATTATAAGTTATCGGGTTTGTTCCAGATAAATTAAATTGATAACCATATTCGTGAGTCTCTGTTAATTTAGTTTTTAAGTATGCGATTTTAGCTTTTATTTGTGGGTGGTCTGAAAGTACTTTTAGTTTTGCTATATGCGGGTCAGGCCTTGGTAATAAAACAGGAGAAGTAACAACATCAAAACAATTTCCATTTGAATCAACGAGCAAACATGAATCATTGTTGCTGATTATCCCATCATTATTAGTGTTATCTATAGTTTCGCCTGTACCAGTAGAGGTAGAGCCATCTGTACCAGTATTAGTACCTGAAATCCCTGAAAATGGCCCAGACGTATCAGTTGACGTATTAGTGTTATCATTACCATCTGTATCGTCTGTAGTATCTGCAGTATCACCTCCACCTGGACTAGTCTCTTCATTTACAAAACTATTATCATGATCTTGTTGTGCACAGTCACCTCCCCATGTAACTAAAGCATCACATCCACCAGGGTTATACTGTAGACAATCATTAAGATCGATATACGTATCTCCATCATTTGTCCCTTGATGTTTTACACTAATTATATAACAATCTCTACTTGTAGTTAACAATTGGTTATAATCAAAATTGTCTTCCAATTCAATAAAATTAACAGTTGTGTTGTTATCAATCAATTGTTGAGAATTTTCATTATTGTATTGCACTAAAAAAGGTTTGTAACTACCATCATCTTTTAGTGTTAATAATAAATTTTCAATAATATTACTTTCGTAATCTCTTTCTACATAAAAAGTATATGAATGATAATTATCTTTTTCTAGATACTTTACATTATCTGTATGAATAGTAAAACCATGTTCATCATTAGTAACTTTATTTGAATTATTAGTTGTTTTAGTTTTTAGAATTGGTAAAATTTTATCTGCTATAATTTTATTTTGAAAAACTTCTTCTTTATCAATGATTGATATAGAATATCCATCATTGAGGATTTCTACATTTTGATCAACATTAATAATTGAATCATCTTTTTGACAATTCAAAAGCGTAATAGAAATTCCAAAAAGTAGAATTCCTAGTTTGAGGTAGTTTTTAAATTTGTTTTTCATTTAAACGTTTTAATTTTAAGTTAATCCTTCTGTTATACAACGCGAAATTAAAGCAATTATTATAAATTAGAGTTCATGCAGTTTGGGTATTTTACACTCACTATAATTAGTGATAATTCAGCTATACAACTACTAGTTTCTAATTATTGAATTATGTTACCCAATTATTTTGTTTATTTTTCATATTTCTTTTTTTAATAAACCATAACGTTTAGCTATGAATAGTACGGGGCAGAGAAGGAGTGACCTTTCGTATTGGTACAAGTCAAATCTTCTTGTATCTTGTTTTTACTTTTTTGCTATTAAATACCATATCAAAAGATTTGGCGGGATATTAAAACAAACACAGGCTTTAGCGTAATTCACTAAAACCCGTATTATTTTATAGGTGTTGTTATGGTTTGTTTTTTATTGCTTTATAAACACAAACTCCCCAAAAGGCATTTGATTATAATTAGCTTGTGTGTACCCCATAATACTTGCATTGGTGTTAATAGCTTCTAATTTTTCTATTCCATTATCAACAATATGTCGTAAGGTTAAATATCCTGCTATTTCAGTTTCTGTTGGATGATTTATATTTATTTGCACTCTTCTTTCAGATGTATTACATGTTTCACAACGCGGAGCATTGTATTTATGTAAAATACTATTTCCAGAAATGTTATGGTAATCTCCAACTATTGATGTATTATTAATATCAGCTAAGGTATTCATCATAATAGTTCCTTCTTTTTTATAAAAATATTCACCTATTAATAAATCATAAAGATAACTACCGTCATTATCATTAAGCATTAGTTTTTTCTGTAATATAATAGTGAACTCGGTATTAGTACTTGTATCTTCATATTTCCAAGCCCCTTCAAACTTATTTAAATCATTAGCTACATCTTTATGATAATAGTTAGGGTTTTCAGGGATATCATCTGTACTAAAAATAGGTATAATAGTTTGAGCTTTGCATGATGTTAAGCTTAGTAATATGATGCTTATGTATAATAAATTTTTCATTGCGTTTTATTTTTTAGTATTAATTACAAGGTGCTTTTGTCCCGTCGTTATTATATTTTTCCCACTTGGTTAAAAAGCCATTGGAGTCATCCGCTTGATACATGGATATATTTAAGTTTTGGTTGTTTAAAAAAGTTAACATTCGTTGTTTTTGTTGCCCAATAGTAGATGTTTGCCCTGTATATGAATTATTGTCTTTTTCGTACAACTGTCTTAATTTTCTTTTAAATCGTTCTCTTTTACCTTTATTATTATAAATAGCTTGTAACGCTTGTACTGTTGGAACATCGTCAAAACGTATTGCGTAGCTTTCCCCGTTTACTATTAAAAAAACCGTTAAATCAGTAGTGCTAATACTACTATCAATGACATTTGCCATACGGGCAAGGAACAGAATATCTTGTGGCGAAAACATTTTTATAGAACCTGTTGTAGGGTGTGTATGCACAATTGCCGTCATATATGGTGTTGGTGGTATGTTTACACCAAAATTCGTACCATCATTACTTCCAGTAACAACTGTTCCTGCCGATAATGAATTGGTAGTAGGATTTTTCCTTATTTTAAATCCTTTTTCTTTTTTTCCATATGGTGTGGTGTCATTAGAATGATTTTTTAATTCTGTAAATTTCGGTAATATTGTTGGTGGAGTTGCTAATTTTTTAAGTTCATCACATGGAGTTGTTTCTTCAAATTCTGGTAGTGAAGGTGTAATATGTAAATTTGAGCATTTTTTATCATAACAGGGCTGTGAATTTGATTGATATCCTAATAGTCCGCCTCCATCACCACTGCCAGTGTTGCTTGAAGGTCCAGATCCATCAGGTGAAGAACTTGAATCAGAAGTCGTTCCACCTCCTGAAATGTCTTGAGCACAACCAAACACACTTTGTATAATATCTACATCGCAAGTACCGTCATTTAAACCCGTGATTGGGTCAATATGCTGGCATTGATTAGTATCTGTTATTTCCCAATAATCATTACCAATAGTATGTATCTCAGTTGTACTAACCCAGCAATTGGTATTAGAATTATACTCTATTTTAGACAATAGATCACTCGACATATCATTAGCTAATTCTTGAATGTCAGTTTCAAAGTTACCTAATATTGATTGTCTATTTCTTATTTGTTGTTTTTGTACTTCTGTAAAAACATATGTAATTAAGTATGTTTTGTAGCTATTGTCTTCTTGTTTTGTTAAAACTAAATTTTCAGTTTTGTTCGTGAAATAAGATCTTTCAATAACAAAAATATACGATTGATGGTTTTCAATTTCAATTAGTTTTATATTATCAGTATTGATTGTAAAGTCAAACTCAGAATTATAAACCTCTTTGGTTAATGTGGTATTTAATTTAGCGTGCTTAATCCCTTGAATTCTACTTATAACACTGCTATTATTAGTATTGTTTAATGAATTAAATTTAGTTATTTTAAAATCTGAGGGAATACTATGTTGTGTATTGTTCTCAAATGTAGTGTCGTCTTTTTCGCAATTGGTTAGTGTAATAGAAATACCGAACAGTAGGATTCCGAGTTTGAGGTAGTTTTTAAATTTGTGTTTCATTTAAACGTTTTTAATTTTAATTTAATTCTTCAACTATATAGTTCCTTAAAAATGGTTTTTGTTACCCAATTATTTTTATTTTTTTTCAACATTTGAGTTTTAATAAACCATAACGTTTAGCTATGAATAGTACGGGGCAGAAAATCCACGGATTTTCGTGTCGACACAAGCCAAGAGCTTTTAGATTTTGTTTTTAATTTTGTCGTTTTAAAAAAGCCAAATTAAAAGATTTGGCGATAAAGTAAAGATACAATTACGTCCCGAATTAAAGACCAAAACCCGTATTATTTATAGGTGTTGTTGGCATGTCGTTTTTTATTTGCGTAACTCTTTATCCGTCATTTCTGGATTATATCTCTTTCCATCTTTATCAAAGCTCCAAACATTCGATATTTGCCTCAATTTTGGTAGTTCAGAAGTAGGAGCCTTAATCTTTTGCTTAACAATCCTTCTAAATTTCCTATTTGCTTCTCTTTTGTTTTCTTTTTCAGAATCCGCTGTTGTAATTCCGTGTATTTTCGTTTTCTTTTTTGACCTACTCATATTCAATTACTATTCAGTTGATATTTTAAACGGATTCCATTTTTCTCCAACCTTTTTTCGTTCTGCTCCAATACCAACTGGCATTTCATATAAGTCATTCAGTGAGTTGTCAAAGTCTACAGCTTGTTTTAGAGAAATAACTTTAGCATTTTCTTCTGTGTGCTCATTCTGACCACATAAGAATTGCCAATCTCCTTCGCTATCGTGTTCCACATATAAAATTGGACTTTTGTCATCTGTCACGTGATTGCAAGTAAAGACAGCTTTGTCTTTCGCATCACTAAAATTAAATACAGTTTCGTTTTTGCCCTTTTTTCCTTGTCCGAATAAGTTAAATATGCTCATAAAAGTTATTAAAGTGAGTAAAATTCGTTTTGTCATTATTTACAGATTTTTTGCAATGCATGCCAACGTTTAGCTATGAATAGTACGGGGCAGAAAATCCACGGATTTTCGTGTCGACACAAGCCATGAGCTTTTAAGTTTTGATTTTAATTTTGTCGTTTTAAAAGCCAAATTAAAAGATTTGGCGTTGAATGTAAATATACACTTACGCTTTGAATTATAGACTAAACCCCGTATTATTTATAGGTGCTGTTATGGTTTGTTTTTACAGCACTTTGGTTATTGTCAAATAGTATTATATATATGCAAGAAAAGACAGTCATTACTGACTGTCTTCCTTGATATTTATTTAAAAAAATAATTAAATTGAATCAATCTTGTTATTAAGATTTAAAAGCTATATTAATTTAACTGTTTTATTTTATCAATAAGAACATATGGTTTTCCTTCTATTTTGTATATAGTAGCATATATTTTTACCTTTAACTTTTTACCGTTAATGAATTCATTAAAATATTTAAGGTTAAACTTTTCAAGATTAATTGGGTAATAAAATAATTTTGAATTATTATCATACTTGAATTCTAGAGCAGAAATAAGTGTGTTCTTTTTTAGACCTACTTTTTTTTCGAGTGCAAAGTCGCCACATTTTCCTACGCTTATTAAACTTGTAGGGTTTATTTCGAAATTGAATTTTGTATTCTTACATTTTAATTTAATGTCTGCAAATGGAGAGGTGTTAAAATTCTTTCCATTTGAAACCATCTGTTGCCCATAATTAGCTGAACATATAAGAAATAATAGATATAATATTTTTTTCATTTTTTAATCAATTAATTTACTTTTTCTAATCATTGTGATAATATAGTCATAATAATCTGTTTGTAATGCATAACTACAATCTGAAGATCCGGAAATTGTTTCTATTAATGAATAATAATATAATTTATTTAGTTCTGAACATCCGTTACTGGAAAAAGCAGTAGCATTATCATAAAATTGAAAATAATCGCCATTACCATCAGTTCCCATACCAACAATAACTATAAAATGGTCAGTGGTGTTATCTAGGTTTTGATTTACGCCAAAAGAATGATTATCTACGCCTACAATTACTGGTATTCCATTTTCTAATGCGTATTTTAAATAATCTAATCCATCTTGTAATTCTGATTGATTTACTCCGTTTTGAGCTGTGTAGATTTGTATTGTTTGATCAGGAGCAGAATAATTACTGATTTGATAACCTTTTTTTGCTATTTGTTCTTTAGCGAAATCCATACAATGATAAGCATTTCCATCATCTTTATATTCAACTCTAAATCCAACAAAGTCGCTTGTTGGAATAACAGGTTCAATTGATGGCCATGGTTCTTGCGAAGGTTGGAATTGATTATAAGTAGTTAAATCATAATTCCCAATAGTATTGTTGTTTATATCGCCAGTCTCATTATCAATTAAATCAGTTCTGTTGTTTAAAATATAATCAAAACTAGGATATGTATTTTGCATTAACGCCTGAATAGCTTGTTGAGCAAATAAGTTTTTATCAATAAGTTCTTGACTTACTGCGTAAACTTCAGGAGTCATCCCGTTAGGAGGAGTTAATAAAAACTGATTTATAAGTAAGTATTCAGAATTATTAACAGGATCATTATAATAAGTGTTTTGTGCAGTTGTTAATGAATTTTCAAAATTTAGCCTTATTTGTTTCCCTATTGCTTTAGGTATTAATGGAGTAGTTACTACATCATATCCTGTTTCATTAACATAATTTCCATTGTCTACATTTGGATGACTACCAGTTCCAATTGTAGTAGTTAATGGCATGGTATCAATAGCAAGGGTTCCTCCTCCACATCCACTAGCTTCAGTAAGATTACAGTTTGATCCTAGTACCACCTCTACATACACAGGAACTTGAGTATGAGTTCCTGTACAATTAGCTGTATCTCCAGGTAAACAATCATGATCAGATTGATCAACCCAAGTTAATTGGTAGTAGGAAACTTCTATACATGAGTAATGCGCAGGTATACAGCGGTTAATTGAAGAAGAGTCTTCATTTAGCATTGAGTTTACATCTATATCTATTGGGAAGTATTTAATATTAGATTTATCAACATTTGCGTTTGTGAAATAGTCGCGTTCTGTAAAAGAATATTCAGATATAAAACTACTGTAAGTTCCGTCTAAACTCTCTTTTATAACAACATTTTGCAAAGGGAAATCAAGGTCATTGTTTAGTATAGAAAAAGTGTAATGTTTTAATCCTGTTGTAGCGTCCTCAATTAAGACCCCTTCCTCTGTATCAATTTCAAAACCATATGTTTCATTATAATAGGTTCTTTCAGAATTTGATTTTTTTGTTTTCTTAGAAGCAATTTTGTTTAAAACTGTTACTAGATTTGAATCATTATTTATGATAATTGAATTTGTTTTAGTTACAGTAAATCCATTTTGTGCTACTGGGGTTTCTGTAATAACAACATCATCCTTTTGACAGCTCGTAATCGTCATAGAGATTCCAAAGATTAGGAATCCTAGTTTTAAATAGTTTTTAAATTTGTTTTTCATCTAAACGTTTTTGTTTTTAAAGTTAGTTACACAATTGATAGTTCCTTAAAATTGGTTTTTGCTACCCAATTATTTTGATTTTTTTTCAAAAGTTTGAGTTTTAATAAACCATAACGTTTAATGTATGATGCGTTGCGCACATAAAAGTATCACATTTCCTCAAAACAAAAGCCAATATTTGGATTTTTGTTTTGAGCTTTTTAGTCGATTAAAAACTATAATTTAAAAATTGGCGATT
>Ga0209291_1002772_pt1 | contig 13723 bp, 11 predicted proteins | sample GOMGulsemesocosm_FD_184633 | JGI IMG/M metagenome (GOLD analysis project Ga0209291, IMG submission 184633) | Methane-oxidizing microbial communities from mesocosms in the Gulf of Mexico - GOM9B Gulf of Mexico (SPAdes) (version 2) | ecosystem: Environmental > Aquatic > Marine > Cold seeps...
GTAAGGTTTTAGCTGATTTAGCAATGAACAACCCAGCTGCTTTTAAAGCAATTGTTGACAAAGTAAAATAAAAACGTTTAACATATTTATCTCGCTTAAAAAGCCATCTATACTAGATGGCTTTTTTTATTAAGAAATCACAAAATATTATTTCGCTTAAATATTTGTAAATGATATTTTAAAATTCGTACCCGCCCTCTCACTTAAAGTTTCAATATCTCCATTTAATTGTTTAACAAAAGCCTTTATCAAAATCAACCCTGTTGAATTAACAATATTTGACAACACAGACTCTTTAGAACCACAACCATTATCACCTACTATTAACTCATAGTCATTATTATCATACACTCTTTTTAAACCTATATACAACTCTCCATTATTCACATCATTAAAAGCGTGTTTCAATGAATTTGACACCAATTCATTAATAATTAAACTAAGCGGCAACAATGTATCGATTGACATCTTTACAGGCTCAATATTTAATATGGTGGTAATATTTTTCTCAAGATTATAACTATGTATTAAATCCTTAAGAAGCAATTTGAAATGATCCTTTACATCAATATCCATAAGGTTTTTAGTGTTATATATCTTTTCATGCAACCTTGCCATTGCAATCACTCTACTTTGAGTGAGCTTAAACATTAATTTTACATTTTCATCATCAACACCACGCGCCTGAATACGAAGTAAACTATTTACTACTTGTAAATTATTTTTGACCCGATGATGAATTTCTTTTAACATAATGCTTTTTTCTTCATTTTTCTTAACTATCTCTTTTTTTGATTTATAAACTAAGTCATTATTCTTACTCATTAACCTACCAAAGACACCACCTAGTAAAATGATTAAAAACATTAAAAAGAAAAAATTAAATCCAACCTCTGCTTCTGCTGTCACATAATTTGTAAATCTATATTCAGAAATACTAATATAATAGAGCGACACAATAGCAAGTGATATAATCACTAACCATAAATCACCATAAAAAACTGTTGTTGCATAACCGGAAAATATAATTAACACCAAAAAGGATGAGAACGGACTATTAACCCCACCGCTGAATAAACAAATAACATAAGTAACAGCAAAAGCTAAAATTGACATTATATTATAAGTAACCTCTAAATTTCTATGTTTAAAAAACAAGCTAATATTCAAAAAATTAACTACAGAATAAACTATAAGAGAATAAAAAATTACTCCATTAATATCTAAAATATAAAAACAGAGTGCCGAACAAATTAAAGTCATAATAGAACAAGTAAGAGATACTTTTATTGTCAGCATCGTTCTCTTACCAAAACTTCTATTTAAAAATGTTAGTTGCGACATTTCTCCATTAATTCACCCTATCAAAACAACACCTTTAATAATAAAAGACAATATATGTTTGATATAAAGCTATTTACTACAAGATAACCAAAAATAAACTTACTACAAAATAGTCTGTTTTTACTACAACTTTACTAATTAGGCATTTGAAAAATTAATTTCAAAACAAGTACCTTTATCTGTGTTCAATAACTCAATTGTACCATTCAACTGTCTTACAAAAGTTTTTATAAGTGTCACCCCAGTTGAGTTCAATGAATTTGACAATATTGCTTTATGAGAACCATTTCCGTTATCTCGAACGATCAATCTACATCGAGACTGATCCATTACATCAAAATCCACAGAAACTTCACCTAAATCCATACCATTAAATGCATGTTTTAGTGAATTCGAAATCAACTCATTAATTATTAAACTCAAAGGCAAAAGAGTATCAATTGACATGTGAATGGAGTCAATTCGAAGATTTAAAGATATTTCTTTATCTAAATTATTACTACTTATTAAATCATTAATAAGTAGTTTAAAATGCTCTTTAACATTTATATTCTTTAGGTCTTTAGTATTATATATTTTTTCATGCAACCTAGCCATAGCTACCACTCTACTTTGCGCTGCATTAAACATCAATTTCACTTTTTTATCAGTTACATTTCTTGATTGGATACGCAATAAACTATTAACTACTTGTAAATTATTCTTAACACGATGATGAATTTCTTTTAACATAACCGTTTTTTCATCATTTCTTTTTACAATTTCAAGTTTTGCTTTTTTAATTTTCTCATTAGTTTTATTCATCATTCGTCCAAAAACACCTCCTAATAAGATGATCAAGAAAAAAAGAAATAATAAATTAAATTCCGCTATATTTTCCTCATTTATCTCATTAACAAACTCATAGGATTTGATATTCATAATATAAAAAAGCACAACCGTAAGTACAACTGTAATAAGCCATAAATTGCCATAAATCTTTTTAATTAAGTAGCCGAAAAATATTAATAAAACTAAAAATGAAATTGCAGGACTATTGACCCCTCCACTATAAGAGCAAATAAACAACAAAGCTATATATGCTATTACTGAGGCAATAATATATGATGATATTATTTTTTTATGTAAATAAAAAAATAATATGTTTACCGTATTCAATAACGAATATGCAAATAATGCTTTAAAAATAACCCCCTTTATACCTATTTGAAAATAGCAAAATAACGAAAAAAGAAAAGTACTTATTGATAATGTATAAAACACATTCAAAGCAAGTGTAGTTGTTCTACCGTATTTGTTTTTATACTTTATATTTTCAGTCATTAGTTAGTTATATGAACTCTATAAAAACACTCATATAACTAAAGATAAAACAATATCTTTTATTCTTTAGGTTTTTTGCTTTTTCTTTTTAGCAGCAGGAAATAAAACATTATTCAAAATCAAACGATACCCTGGTGAAGTAGGATGTAATTCTAATTCTGTTTTAGGATCACCCACTCTATGCTGATAATCTTCTGGATCATGTCCACCATAAAACGTAAAGAAGCCCTTCCCTTTTATTCCATGTATATATTTTGCTTCTCTATTTGTTTTATTTTCTCCCATTACTAACACAGTAGATTTTAACTCTCCTCTTTCAAAGGAAGTCGTTTGCCCCATAAAACCTTTAATTAATTGCGTGTGATTTTGACAGAGCATAGAAGGTATTGGGTCCCATTTTGCAGAAAATTCCATTAAAGTAAAATAATCCAATTCTTTTTTAATTTTACGTTTTGTAGTCATGTCAATACTTGAAAATTCATACGTATTTGGATTACGCTCCAAAGTGAAGTTTGTGAATGAAAAAGTATTCCTAAAATCTAATTTATTTTGATAATTTGCATCACTTGGATCTCCATCAAACATTGGCTCACAAATATCTGCGTTAGTTGCTGCTAAAGCAATATCAAAACTATCAGTTGCACTACACATTGCAAACATAAATCCACCACCAACAACAAAATCTCTAATTTTTAAGGCTACAGCTCTTTTTTCTTCAGAAACTTTAGCATACCCCATTTTTTCAGCAAGATCTTCTGCCTTTTTTTTATTTTCTATATACCAAGGTGCTGCCTTAAAACTTCTATAAAATTTCCCATATTGACCAGTAAAATCCTCATGGTGTAAATGCAGCCAGTCGTAAGCTATCAAGGCGTCCTGCAATACTTCTTCATCATAAATTTTTTCATAAGGAATTTCTGCAAAAGTTAACGCCATTGTTACAGCATCATCCCAAGGTAAATTTGAACTTGGTGCATACACTGCAATTCTTGGTGCTTTTTCCAAAATAACCGCTTCTTGATTTACTGAAGGACTACTTATCCCTTTCAATAATTCAACTGTTTTTGAATCTGATAACACTTCAAACGAAACCCCTCTAATAGTACATTCTTTTCGGGTATCTTCATAGTTTCTTAGCAAAAAAGAACCTCCTCTATAATTTAGCAGCCATTTTACTTTCTGTTGTTTTTCCAGTAACCAATAAGTAACTCCATACGCTTTCAGATGATTTTTTTGACTATCAGCATCCATCGGAATCAGTATATAAGATGCGTAATTACTAATTGAATAGAGTAAAATTAATATCAGTAGAATTCTTTTTTTCATAAGTCAAAAGATACTTAAAATAAGTAACATCTTTAATTATTAAAACAAAAAAAAAGGCTTATTTAATAAATAAACCTTTTTAAATATCATTATATATCCCTAGAAAGGAACTTCATCATCATTAAAACCTTTATCAGAATTCATCGTACTCCCAAAAGCATCTTCTGCACTCGGAAGTGAATCAGTAGCAAACGGATTATCATTCATTGATGATTGCATCTCAAAAGGAGTACTGAAGTCATCTAAATTATCAAACTTACCTAAATGCCCAATAAATTTAAGACGAATATTCTCCAAACCACCATTTCTATGTTTTGCAATAATAAGCTCCCCTTGCCCGTCAGTAGGTGAGCGTTCATCATCATCCCATTCATCAATTTTATAATATTCAGGTCTATAAATAAACGATACAATATCAGCATCTTGCTCAATTGCTCCAGATTCCCTTAAATCAGAAAGCAGAGGTCTTTTACTCCCTCCCCTTGACTCAACAGCACGTGATAACTGAGATAATGCTATAACTGGTATTTCAAGTTCCTTAGCAAGTGCTTTCAAGTTTCTTGAAATAGTAGATATTTCTTGTTCTCTATTCCCGTTTTTACCTGTTCCACCTGCAGTCATTAACTGCAAGTAATCAATCATTATAATTTTTATATCGTGCTGAGAAGATAAACGCCTTGCTTTTGCTCTTAAATCAAATATTGATAATGATGGTGTATCATCGATAAATAATGGTGCTTTTTCTAAGTTTTTAACCTTAACATTTAATTGTTCCCATTCATGCTTCTCTAATTTCCCTGTACGTAATTTCTCTGAAGACAATCCTGTTTCCGAAGAAATTAAACGCGTAATCAACTGTACTGATGACATTTCTAATGAGAAAAACGCTACTCCTTTATCTGCATCTACAGCAATATTACGGGCCATTGTTAAAGTTAAAGCTGTTTTTCCCATACCAGGACGAGCTGCTATAATAATTAAATCTGAAGGTTGCCAACCTGAAGTTAACGCATCTAATTTAGTAAAACCAGTTGGCGTACCACTTGTTCCGTCTTGTTGAGAAATCTCTTCAATTTTCTTTTTTGCAAGATGAACCAGGTCTCTTGCAGATTCAGAAGATTTTTTAATATTCCCTTGTGTGACTTCATATAATTTTGCTTCCGCATTATCTAACAAATCAAAAACATCTTTTGTTTCGTCATATGCTTCTTCAATAATTTCACTAGAAATTTTAATCAAACTACGTTGAATAAATTTTTGCAAAATAATACGTGCATGAAATTCAATATGCGCAGAAGAAGATACCTTTTGAGTTAAAGAAATCAAGTAAAAATCCCCTCCTACTAACTTTAATTTCTCATCTTTTTTAAGTTGATGAGAAACGGTTAATAAATCAACAGGTTCTGAGTTTTCAAAAAGTGTAAATATAGCCTCAAATACAAACTGATTTGCTTGCTTATAAAATGCTTCAGGGTGTAATATATCAATTACATCATCAACCCCTTTTTTATCAATCATCATCGCACCTAACACTACCTCTTCTAAGTCAATTGCTTGAGGTGGTATTTTTCCTTTCTCTAAATTAATTAGAGTACTTTTATCTACTTGATATCCTTTTACAAAATTAGGGTTTTCCATGGCAACGAATGTAAGATTATTTAAAGCTTATTTAAGTTTTAGTAGTTCACAGCTAATTAACAATCAAGTTGTTAATAAGTCTATTTCTTTGTTAATAACGACAAAAAAACCGAAGTAATAACTTCGGTTTTTATTGTCGTTATTGATTTTAATGAAACTTACTCATTGTAAACTCCCATATTAGAATATTTATCCATTCGCTTTTCTACTAATTCTTTTGGTGATAACTTTTCAAATTCTTTAAAAGATTTTGTAATCGCTTTAGCAACAATCTCAAACGTTTTTTCACGATCTCTATGCGCTCCACCCACCGGCTCTTCAATAATTTCATCTACTAAACCTAATTTTTTCATATCAGGAGCAGTTAATTTTAACGCATCAGCAGCTTGTTCTTTAAACTCCCAACTTCTCCACAAAATAGAAGAACAAGATTCTGGAGAAATAACCGAGTACCATGTATTTTCCAACATAATCACCTTATCTCCTACTCCTATTCCTAATGCTCCACCAGAAGCTCCTTCTCCAATTATAACACAGATAATTGGTACTTTAAGGCGAGTCATTTCTAAAATATTTCTAGCAATCGCTTCACCTTGACCTCTTTCTTCTGCCTCTAATCCAGGGTAAGCACCAGGAGTATCAATTAAAGTTACAACAGGTATTCCAAATTTCTCAGCAGACTTCATTAAACGTAAAGCTTTTCTATACCCTTCAGGGTTAGCCATACCGAAATTTCTATACTGACGTGTTTTTGTATTAAATCCTTTTTGCTGACCAATAATCATAAATGATTGACCGCCAATTTTACCCAAACCACCAATCATTGCCTTATCATCACGCACATTTCTGTCGCCATGTAACTCAACAAATTCATCACCACAAATAGCTTTTATATAATCTAAAGTATAAGGTCTAGATGGATGACGTGACATTTGAACACGTTGCCAAGGAGAAAGGTTTGAATATATTTCTTTTTTCTTTTCTGCTAGTTTCTTTTCTATTTGATTGCAAGTTTCAGTAACATCAACATCACTTTCTTTCCCTAAAACCGCGCACTTTTCTAATTGTTCTTCTAACTCCTGAATAGGAAGCTCAAAATCTAAATATTCCATAATGGTTTTTAGTCGTTATTTATTAGCAAAGCAAATATAAAAACTTTACTAATCAATTTATATAATTAATATGCTTTTGTTGTTGTTTTTTCTAACCTATAAAATTAACTCATTTTATTCTCCTTTTTTTTATAGTTTTCAATATACCATTTATTATTACTGTTAATAATATTAGTCCTGCTCCTACATAAAAAGAAGGAGACATCTTTTCATTGACAGGAAATAATATAATCGCTAATACAATTGCATAAATAGGCTCTAAATTTATAGTTAACATTACAGTAAAAGCACTCAATTTTTTCAACAAATCAACTGATACGATAAATGCGTAAGCAGTACAAACACTACTTAAAACGAATAACCATAAATAATCTAATGGTTTTAAATCAAAAAAACTACTAGTTAATAGTTCTCCATTACATATTAAAAAAATAGTAACTGCTATTACACCAAAAAGTATTTCGTAAAATGAAATAACCGTAGCACTCTTTTCTTTTACAAAATCAGCATTAAACACTGAAAAAACAGCAGATAAAAATGAAGATAGTAATGCTACAAACATACCTAATTGAAGGCTTATTTCAGAGCTATAAATTATATATAACCCAATTATTGCTAGTACTCCAAAAATTAACTCATAAACATTAATTTTCTTCTTTTTATATAGCGCTTCAATAAAAATTGTAAAGAAAGCTCCTGTACTCATTGTAGCTAATGCAATAGATATATTTGATATTTTAATTGCATAAAAAAATGTGACCCAATGAACTGCAATCACTACTCCTCCAAAAATATAATTTACAACTTGACGCCTTGTAATCCCGAGAGGAATTTTTTTAAACTTGATATACACAAATATCAGTATACTTGCCAATAACATTCTATACCAAACTAATGGAATAGCATCTATAGTTAGTAATTTCCCTAAAATTGCCGTAAACCCCCAAATAAATACAATGAGGTGTAAGTGTAAATAACTCTGAAGTTTATCGTTTTGCATTGTTCAATAAATAAATGGCAAGCAAACCAAAAGTAATATTTGGCAACCATACTGCTAGTAAAGGATTAAAGCCAGATTGATCTGCCATTACACTAAAAATTTTATCGATAAATATAAATATAAAAGCTAATGCAATTCCTAGTGCTAAATTAATCCCCATACCACCTCTGCGCTTCATCGCTGAAACTGCAACAGCAATAATAGTAAGTATAAATGCTGAGATAGGAATACTCCAACGTTTATGTTTGACAACTATATACCTACTTACGAAACTAGAGCCTCTCTTCTTTTCTTTCTCTATAAACTCATTCAATTCTGAATAACTTTTTGTTTCTGCAATATATTTTACTGGAGTTAAATCGTCTAAATCAAAATCAAAAATAGTATCTTTTCTAGTTTTCCTTATAATTTCGTCATGATGCTCACCAATATTCCTTCTGATATATTGCGTTAGTTTATAAGACGAATCTTTTTCTCTGTATTGTATTTTAATTGCTTGTATTTTATGCTTCAGTTCATTTCCTTCAAAATGTTCCAAAGTAAAATTATATCCTGTCTTTGTTTTAGAATCAAAGCTAGAAACATAAATATACTCATTGTCATTTATTTGTCTAAAAGTAACACCTTCATCTTTATCTTTTCTATACCTATGGAGGTATTCGTACTTAAACTCATTATACTCTTTACTAGAATTAGGCAACACAAACATCCCAACTAGAAAAAAGAAAACAGCGACTAATGTTGCTCCTATTAAATATGGACGTAAAAATCTATTAAAAGATACGCCAGAGCTTAAAATGGCAATAACCTCCGTTTTATTAGCCAGCTTTGATGTAAACCAAATAACCGACAAGAATAAAAATAACGGAAAGAGTAAATACCCTATATAAACTGTGAAGTTGCAATAGAAATAAATAACGAGACTTAATGGAGCATTACTTTCAATGATATTATCGATTTTACTCGATAAATCAACCATTATTCCAATAGGAATAAACAAAAGCAACATTACACTAAATGTTCCTAAGTAACGTTTTAATATGTACCTGTCAAGTATTTTTAACATTACAGCCTATTATCCATTTGTTTAACCATTTTATCTTTCCATTCTCTAAAATCCCCAGCAATAATATGCTTCCTAGCTTCTCTAGTTAACCATAAATAAAAACCTAAATTATGAATAGTTGCAATTTGTTTTCCTAACATTTCATTTACAGTAAACAAGTGCCTTACATATGCTTTTGAATAATATGTATCAACCCACGTTATACCCATTTCATCTATAGCTGAAAAATCAGCTTCCCACTTTTTATTTTTGATGTTAATTGATCCATAAGCAGTAAACAACATTCCATTACGTGCATTACGCGTTGGCATAACACAATCAAACATATCAACCCCTAAAGCAATATTTTCTAAAATATTTATAGGAGTTCCAACCCCCATTAAATATCGTGGCTTGTCTACTGGTAAAACATCACAAACCACCTCTGTCATTGCATATAATTCATCAGCTGGTTCTCCAACAGACAATCCACCAATAGCATTCCCTACTGCTTCTCTCGATGCAATAAATTCTGCTGATTGCTTACGTAAATCCTTATAAGTACTCCCTTGTACTATTGGAAAAAATGCTTGATCATGACCATATTTAACTGGGGTTTCGCCAATATGTTTTATACACCTGTCCAACCAACGATGCGTCATGTGCATTGATCGTCTAGCATAATTATAATCGCAAGGATATGGTGTACATTCGTCAAATGCCATAAAAATATCAGCACCGATACTTCTTTGAACATCCATCGAAAATTCAGGAGAAAAGAAATGGTAAGAACCATCAATATGAGATTTAAACTTAACCCCCTCTTCTTTTATCTTTCTATTAGAAGAAAGCGAATATACCTGATATCCACCAGAATCTGTTAAAAGATTTCTATCCCAATTCATGAATTTATGCAATCCACCAGCTTTTTCCATGATCTCCATACCAGGACGTAAATACAAATGGTATGTATTCCCTAATATAATATCAGGGTTAATTTCATTTTTAAGTTCAGTTTGATGCACTCCTTTAACTGTACCAATAGTTCCTACAGGCATAAATATAGGAGTTTCAATAACCCCATGATCGGTAGTCATTTTTCCAGCTCTTGCTTTAGATTGAGCGTCTTTTGCGTTTATTTCAAATTGCATATATCAAAAATCAACTTTGCTTGTGTAAACACACATAGCTATGGATTAATAGTAATTTAAATTGAGGAAAACCTCAGTGTATTAAACTATAAACAATAGCATAATACGGAAGCAAATATAACAACTAATAGATAAGTAAATCTTAATAAAAACAAAATTGTTAGTAATTCAGAATATTAGTTAACAATTGCATAGATAATAGTTTTTATAATAGGCTTTAAAAATCTATTTTTGCATCATATTTTTAACAACTCAACATGTCAACACAACAGTTACAAGATCAAGTTATTCAAGTTCGTAGAGATATTTTACGAATGGTACACAAAGTAAACTCTGGTCATCCAGGAGGCTCTTTAGGATGTGCTGAATTTTTAGTTTGCTTATACAAAGAAGTAATGAAACATGACACCAACTTTAAAATGGATGGTTTCAATGAAGATTTATTCTTTTTATCAAACGGACATATTTCCCCTGTCTTTTATAGTGTATTAGCACGAAACGGATACTTTCCAGTATCTGAGTTAAGTACTTTCAGACTATTAAACACTCGTTTACAAGGTCACCCAACAACTCACGAAGGTTTAGATGGAATCAGAATTGCCTCTGGTTCATTAGGACAAGGAATGAGTGTTGCAATTGGAGCCGCCTTAACTAAAAAGTTAAACGGTGAAGACACTACTATATATAGTTTACATGGTGATGGCGAATTACAAGAAGGACAAAACTGGGAAGCTGCTATGTACGCTTCAAGTAACAAAGTAGACAATTATATCGCTACTATTGATTACAATAAAAAGCAAATTGACGGAGCTACTGATGATGTTTTATCTTTAGGGAACTTAAAAGCTAAATTTGAAGCTTTTGGATGGGATGTTTTAGATGTAAAGAAAGGTAACGATATTGATACAATTCTTAAAGCTTTAGCAGAAGCAAAAAGCAGAACCGGAAAAGGAAAACCTGTTTGTATTTTATTACACACAGAAATGGGTAACGGTGTTGATTTTATGATGGGAACACATGCTTGGCACGGTAAAGCTCCTAATGACGAACAATTAGCAAATGCATTAGCACAAAACCCTGAAACATTAGGAGATTACTAATCTACAATCACAACAACAATGAAAAAATATATAGATCAAGGTAAAAAAGATACTCGTTCTGGTTTTGGAGCTGGTTTAGCGGCTGTAGGTAAAGCTAACGAGAATGTGGTTGCTTTATGTGCCGACTTAGTTGGTTCGTTAAAAATGAATGAGTTCATTGACAACAATCCTGAGCGTTTTTTCCAAATGGGAATTACAGAAGCTCACATGATGAGTGTTGCTGCAGGAATGACTATTGGTGGTAAAATTCCTTTTACCGGAACTTTCGCTAACTTTTCTACAGGAAGAGTGTATGATCAAATTCGTCAATCAATTGCATATTCAGATAAAAATGTAAAAATTTGTGCTTCTCACGCTGGATTAACTTTAGGTGAAGATGGTGCTACACACCAAATATTAGAAGATATTGGATTAATGAAAATGTTACCAGGAATGGTCGTTATCAATCCATGTGATTATAATCAAACAAAAGCTGCTACGGAAGCTATCGCTGAATATGTAGGACCTGTATATTTAAGATTCGGACGACCAAAAGTTGCTAACTTCACTCCTGTTGATCAAAAATTTGAAATAGGAAAAGCCTTACAATTAACCGAAGGTACAGATGTAACTATTATTGCCACTGGACATTTAGTTTGGGAATCTTTAAAGGCTGCTGAAGCATTAGAAGCAAAAGGAATTTCTGCTGAAGTAATCAATATTCACACCATAAAGCCTTTAGATAAAGATGCTATATTAGCTTCAGTTGCTAAAACTGGCTGTGTAGTTACTGCAGAAGAACATAATCACTTAGGAGGACTAGGAGAAAGTGTAGCTAGAGTTTTAGCTCAAAACACACCTACCCCACAAGAATTTGTTGCCACTAATGACACTTTTGGTGAATCAGGAACCCCTGAACAATTAATGAAAAAATATGGGCTAGATGACACTGCTATCATAAACGCAGCTGAAAAAGTTATCGCTCGAAAGTAAATACTTTAATTAGTATTTTAAGGTTAATCACCCCTTTTTAACAAAAAGCTCTTCATACAAAATGAAGAGCTTTTTTTTTTAATTTACACAACTCACCTTACCTTAAGACAACAAGAGAATTTTACACATTAATTTTTACAAGTAAAATACCTGCAATAAAAACAAAAAAAAGAGTCATACATCGTACAACTCTTTTGATTATCAATCTATTTTATTATTTTTTTTTAAATTTCAAAACTTCTGATCTCCCTTTTTTAAAAATCTTATTGCTATTATGAGTTCCTTTACGCAATTCTTTTTGCTTTTCAAAAGGTAGCGCCGCAACACTTTTACACTCCTCAGAACAACATGTTTCCATTTTTTCAGAACAAGATGGACACTGTATAAATAATAAATGACAAGCTTGATTTTCGCAATTCACATGAATATCTGCAGGCTCACCACATTGATGACAATTTGAAACAACATCATCCGTAATACGCTCTGCTCTTCTGTGATCAAAGACAAAGTTCTTTCCTATAAACTTATTCTCTACTCCATCAGCTTTCACTTGTCGTGTATATTCAATTATACCACCCTCTAACTGATATACATTCTTAAATCCTTTATGCTTGTAATACGCACTTGCCTTTTCACAACGGATCCCTCCTGTGCAATACATTAGCAGGTTTTTATCTTCTTTATCATCTTTTAAATCCTCTTCAATAATATCCAACGAATCTCTAAAAGTATCTACATCTGGCGTTACAGCTCCTTGAAAATGACCTATCTCGCTCTCATAATGATTACGCATATCCACACATACTGTATTAGGATCAACTAACATATCATTAAAATCTTTCGCGTTTAAATGTATTCCTTTATTAGTAACATCAAATGTTTCATCATTTAACCCATCTGCAACTATTTTCTCTCTAACTTTTACTTTTAGCTTCAAGAAAGATTTATTGTTTTGCTCTACAGCAACATTTAAGCGAATATCCTTCAGGAAAGATATAGCATCCAACTGCTCTTTTAGTTTTAAAAAGTTTTCTGCAGGAACAGACATTTGAGCATTTATCCCTTCATAAGACACATAAGTTCTTCCTAACACCTCCAGGGCATCCCATTCAGCAAAAAGTTTATCTCTAAATAATTGTGGATTTTCTATCTTGAAGTATTGATAGAAAGATATTGTCAAGCGGTCTTTACCAGCTTCATCAATCAATTGCGCGCGTTCAGCAGCGCTTAATTTATTGTACAGTTGCATGCTATACTAATTTTTAAGGTTACTAATATATTTTTTTGCAAATATACTATTTTTCTTTAAAATTAATATGTATTAGTAAATTCAATACATAAAAAAAGCCCTAGCTATAATTAGCTAAGGCTTTAGTACTGAAGGCGGGACTTGAACCCGCACGCTCCAAGGAGCATTGGATTTTAAGTCCAACGTGTCTACCAATTCCACCACTTCAGCGTGTGTCATAAAAAATTTTCATTTCCTATGTTGGTATATTATATTTCAATAAAAGCAATTAAAAAAAAATCTCTCTGGTTATTACTAACCAGAGATCTTTAGTACTGAAGGCGGGACTTGAACCCGCACGCTCCAAGGAGCATTGGATTTTAAGTCCAACGTGTCTACCAATTCCACCACTTCAGCGTGTGTCATAAAAAATTTTCATTTCTTATGTTGGTATATTATATATTCTGTAAAATATTTAAAAAAA
>Ga0209291_1002774_pt1 | contig 13720 bp, 16 predicted proteins | sample GOMGulsemesocosm_FD_184633 | JGI IMG/M metagenome (GOLD analysis project Ga0209291, IMG submission 184633) | Methane-oxidizing microbial communities from mesocosms in the Gulf of Mexico - GOM9B Gulf of Mexico (SPAdes) (version 2) | ecosystem: Environmental > Aquatic > Marine > Cold seeps...
ATTTCGCCAAATATAAAATTTGACGTTTCAAAAAAGAAAAAATAAAAGCAAAATATTTATATTTGGCTAAGTACATTAACGAAACGAAAGTGCAAGTCTACTGCCCTACGTTTCATATACCAACGTTAGCTGTAACCATAAACATTATTAGCTAAAAAGTTAATACAAATAAAAAGTAATCATAAGTCTATGAAAATAAATGACATTTTAGGTCTAGGAAAAGTTCTCCCAATAGATAAACTAATTGATATCGTTACAAATTCAGTTGGAAGGGTTTCTAAACCATACTTTGAAAAGAAAGATGTGGATACAAAGGCTTATGAGATTAAAAAGTTGGCTGAAGCACGTGCAGAAGAAATGAAAATTATTGCCACTGCTGTAAAAGAAAATTTTCAAATAACGGGAGGTATTGAATATACTGAAGAAAAAATATCTATTAGCTCCCCAAAAGAATTACCAGTAAAATTAGAAACTCAAAGTTTAATCAATCCTCCTATTGAAAACAGAACTCAAAATAGACTTGATTTTCAAGAATCAAAAAAACAGATAAATATAGAAAGTATAACTGCATATGCCGCAGAGGAATTAAAAGATGAACCACACGTAACTGATGAGCCTTTAGATGAGGATTGGACTACACGTTTTTTTAGGATTTCTGAAGAAGTATCTAATGAAGAAATGCAAGCTTTATGGGGGAAAATTTTAGCTGGCGAAATTAAACAACCAAAAACATATTCATTACGAACACTAGAACTTATTCGGAATTTATCAAAACATGAAGCTGACACCTTTATGAAAATCGCTAATTTTGCCATTAAATCGGGTAATGGTAATTACTTATTTAAAACTAATGATGATAAAATGTTAAGCAAAAATCACAATATCAATTACAGTGACATAGCACTAATGATTGAGATTGGACTACTTCAGCCTGGTGACTTTGTAAATCATCAATTTCTAAAACAGCAAAGAGATCAGCAAAGAGATCAGCAAAGAGTATTCACTTCAGGTAATATTGTTGTGGTAGCAAAAATTAAGGCTAATACATCCACAATAAAAATGCCAGTTAATGTCTTTAGTAATTCTGGAAATGAACTCTTAAAACTAATCCAACAAAATCCCCCTTTTGGTTATCTAACTAGTTTCGCTAATTCAATAAAAAGTGATAACGTAGATATTAAATATGCTCATATCATAGCTATAGATGGAGACAACATAAGTCATACTAATCCATTGCAAGACTTTAAATAAAAGGCAACAGCTAACAACACCTATAAATAATACGGGTTTTAGCCTGTAGTTCCAGACGTAAGTGTATCTTTACTTTATCGCCAAATCTTTTAATTTGGCTTTTATAAAACGACAAAATTAAAATCAAAACAAAAAGCTTATGGCTTGTGTCGACACGAAAATCCGCGGATTTTCTGCCCCGCACTATTCATAGCTAAACGTTAGCCATAATTCCAGGAATGAAAATAATCATTGAGAAAATTAATAGCGGACATGAACATTCTGTCTCTAAAAAAGATATAAAGAAAGTTATTGAAATTGTTCCTGACGATTGGATTGGTGTCGCTCATATCTTTTTGATATCTTCTCAGTTATTTCAAAATTCAGGTTGGGACAGACCTGTTGTCCAAAACAATACTACTTTTAAAATATTATCTCGTGGTATTGACAGAAACATTATCATTAAGGAGTTACTAATAGAATTAGCAATAAGGCCTTCCAAAAATTATCCGACATATGGTCACTCTTTGAACAAAAACCAGAGAAAGAAATTAGAAGAATTAATAAAACCATATTATGACAAATTCTTAGAAGGAAATACTATACCTAACACCATATAAAATGCATGTTTAAGTTTGGGTTATAATTCCCAAAGTAAGCGTATATTTACTCGTGGATTCCCTGCCGGGAATCCAAGTCGGCGACTGCGTCGCACGACACTTTATATAAACGTTAGGTGCAATTCCTCCTATTTCTAAAAAAAATAGTATCAAAATGATCATTAAAAAACAAAATATTAAATATGCTCTACTACTAATACTGATGTTAAGTTTAGTTGGTTTTTATTCGATCCAAAACAAAGGGAGCCTAAACCAAAATAAATCGGACTTAGTAGAAAAGACGAAAGAAATTGAATATTATCAGATTCTTGTTACAGGAGGCTTTAATATGGATGCTAATTTGAGTTATTCTGTACCACTGATGAAATTTAATCTTTCTGATACTATATTTAGTTTACAAATTAATTCTGAGAGAACTATTCAATTAAAGGAATACGATTCAATGATTCCAACCTTGTTAAAATTCACGAGATTTTTAAATCACAACTTGAACATAAAAACCAAAGAACCTTATCATTTTCATAGTCCGGATTTATTAGATTCCGAGTCAATTGATTTAATTAAAATAACAAAAGACAAAACTGAAAGAAAACAAATCTCAGGAAATCAATTTAGCAATGAAAATGACATAAATTACCACGAAATAGATAGCCTCGATTTAAAAATATCTAACTTCTTACATAGTTATTTAATTTCAATTGCTCAAAATAAATGGGAAGATCCTATTTCTGCACAAGGTTTAAGAGAAGAGTTCTCTTTATCAAAGGCCTTTAAAAATCCTGATAGTGTTTACAAACTTAATTTAAGAAGAAAGAGGATAAATTCAATTCCACCCGAAATCGCAAATCTAAAAAACCTGGAAGTTCTAATTATTTCTGGTTCAACCATAAAATTCCTTCCTAAAGAAATTGAGGAATGTAAAAATCTAAAATCAATTATTGCAAACTCAAGTCAATTGGAAGAAATTCCTGCTTCTATAGGAAATTTAAAACACTTACGAGTTTTAAAAGTCGATAATTGCAAATTAAAATCTATGCCCAAAGAAATTGGTGATATAAAAAGTCTATGGCATTTATCAATTGGAGGTAATAATATTTCAACTGTTCCAAATGAATTATCCAAACTTAAAAACCTAACTTGGTTTGACATAAGCGACAATCCTTTAGAAAAATTCCCTGATTGTGTTTTAGGAATGGAAAACCTCAAAAGATTTTGGATTTTTGGAAATAGCATCAATGAAATTCCTTTTGAATTCAAAAGGTTAGAGTATTTAGACCACGTTAGATTAAATAAGGCAAACGTTTTGAATATAGACTCATTGGCTTCAGTAATGCCTGAAGTAATGTTTTTACATAATGATTAAAACTGCACCTAACAACACCTATAAATAATACGGATTTTGGTGTGTAAAATCTGAAGCTTGTGTATATTTACAATCAACGCCAAATCTTTTAATTTGGCTTTTATAAAACGACAAAATTAAAAACAAAACAAAAAGCTCATGGCTTGTGTCGACACGAAAATCCGCGGATTTTCTGCCACGTACTATTCATAGCTAAACGTTGTACCTCATTTAAAATCATTGCACTGAATGAAATTATTCCCGAAAGAACAGTATCAAATTGAATTACAGAATAACGCCTCAATTGCAATTTCTGAATTAAGAAATGTAACTTTATCTGACGAACAATTTGTCTCTAATTGGAATAATCAAACATTCATCGGTAAAATAACTGAGGATGAATTTGAAATAAAATTATCCAAAAAATTATATGGAGAATTTTGTCTTCTGAAAGGAAGACTTGAAAATGAAAATGGAACTTTAGAAATTCTCATTAATCCCAAATTAAAAATATTTCTCAGTATAATATTCTTATTTCCCATTTCTGGGCTTATAATGTCTTTAATAACAAATGGATTTACTGACTCGATTAGGCTGGTTATATCAACCACAATGTTCATTATAATACTACGGTTTCTAGTTATCGAATTTGGCTTTAGAATCATCTCGAAAAGCGGACTAAATAAACTGATTAAAACAATCGGAATAAAAAACAAGGTACAACAAAACCTATAAATAATACGGTTTCTGGTCTGTAATTCGAGACGTAATTGTATATTTACTTCATCGCCAAATCTTTTAATTTGGCTTTTATAAAACAACAAAATTAAAAACAATACTAAATGAATAGCAATTACCAACAGTACCAACAACATACTGTTGGCACTGTTGGTAATACAGTCTACAAAACAACACCCCCCCTATAAACAAAGGGATTACCTACACACCTAGTGCTGTTGGCACTGTTGGTTGTGACTAAACAAAAAGCTAGACTTCCTTTTTAATAAAACTTTATAAATCACTTTCATTTAAAAAAGGTATATCTTCTACTGAATAACCAATCGGCAAACCGTATTCAACTATATATTTTTTAACTTGCTTAACAGATAAGTAGTTCCTACTATCCCCATGTATATCTCCTGAAGCTACAAGCATTACGGCTCTGATTTGTTTAGCAACTTTCCTACAATATTTACCGTTTCCAGCATATAATGAGTTTAGTTCGCCTTTGGTTATTGATTTTGTAAAGTCATGCTTTGGCACATTGTTTGTTTTTAGGGTAGTTGACATAAAAAAATAAATTTAACTGTTAGTGGTTAATGACATTAGTTTAAAACAGCAATAGTGTTGGTAGCACTGTTGCTGTTGTTGGTTACTGTTGGTAATTCTGAAAATCTTCTTTGGTATATCCTTTTGGTAAACCCCAAAGACTCCTAAGAGCATTGAATTGTTGTTTTGTAAGCCTTTTTTCTTCGTCAGGCAAATTACAAGCTACTTCAAACATATGCTCCCGTAGTTTTTTGGTATTCCTCCTAAAATAAAGCGTGTTTATATCTTTTAACGTTGGGGTGCATAGTAGAAGCTCTTTTTCTTGAACTTCTTTACTAAGCGCTTTATTTATAGCTTTCTCAATCATTATATAATCACTATCATAATGCCAATTATTTGCATCATAATCACTATGGGTTTCCCTTAGTACTTCGATTATTATTTTATTAGTGTGTTGCATTGCTGTTGGTACTTTATTGGTTACTGTTGGTAGTGTTGGTAACTGTCAGCAGTACACCAAACCCCTTATAAACAAAGGGGTCAATCCTACTACATATTATTTAGTGTTGGTGATTTTGTTTAAATCATAAAAATACTGTTGCATTTCCTTGATTTTATCATACACCCCTATTGTTACTTTGTTGGTTGCTACTGGATACACATGGTCTCCCTTTTCTTCTGAATCATTACCTATAGTCACCCCTATTTTATAACTCTCTGAAGCTGTTGTTAGCCTTATAGGGTATATTTTAATTTCATTACGAATACACCATTCTCTATGTAGCTTGTCTATATCCATATTTAAAAACCTAAACCAACAGTACTGGTATTAATATTATCTTTTCCAAAATGAAGATCTCGAGCTTTTATTTGTTCTTCAGTAAAATCAACTTCTATATAAAAAACCTCTTGAGTTTTATTGTCTATAGTCATATTTTTACGTTGTTTCCCTTCACTATTAACAGCTATTTTTTCAATAGGGTTAAACTTATGTTCTTTAAGGTCACACCATGCTTTTAAGCTCTTTTTGAACTTATTTGCATTTATAGGGTACTTACCAATAAAGTCCTTGTAGTCATTATACATATAAGGACGTGAAGTGTATTTATTTAGCTTATCCGACAACACATTGAAATAATTATCTGCCCATTCAGAAAAATTTTCACCAGCAACACGTAATAAATTACGTTTTACAACATTCTCCATTGGTGGTTCTATTTTCTCCTTTTGACCTAAATAAAACTGAATACATTGAGCAACAAAATTGTAAAAATCGTTCCAATCTTCTTGTGTAAAATCATCAAATAACAAGCCATCAAAATCGTCTGAAACTTTTCTATGTTCTAAATATTCTCCATTAGTATTGTAATGATAATAATCAGAAAACACAGTAAATAAGAGCCTTCGCATAGTACTACCACTTAAGTCTTTTAACTGAAAATTAGAAGTCGCTGCAATCTTTGGACTATCAATAAAAGGAAGCTCGAAGCTTGATTTAAAAAGTGGCCGAATAGTCATAGAACCAGTTACCCCAGAATAAAACATATCAAGCTTAAAAAAGATACCAGCATCGTCAATAATTATAGCATCATGTTTTTTACTTACATCGGCCAAGTTGTGCTTATCTTCTAAAACTTCTTTTTTTCTACCCTCTAAATACTTTACCGTTTTATAAACCTTTTGCACTGCATCATTCCACATGATGGATTTACCACTACCTCCGTTACTATCTTCTACATCACTAATTCTATTATCCATACCAAAACAGAAATAGGAATTGTCTTTTGATTTATGACGATGTAAAAAATACCCAAACGCATATATTTTATTAGCTAAATGTTGTTGTTGCTCCTGTTGTTGTTCAGCTGATAGATTAACTCCTTTTATATTAAATTGATTAGCCTTAAAGTATTTGTTTTTAGCTTTTAAATCGTCCTTAAATGGCTTTTCTAAATCATCCCTCCAATGCACTCGAGAGGTATTAATCATGTAATTAAAAAACTTATTGTCATTTTTTAGCACATCAATTGTACATTTTACGGGGTCTTTAGTATTTTCTTTTGGTAAAACATTTATCTTAAAATGAGGTTCTTGTATTTTTACACTATGCTCCAATATTTTATCCTCCCAAACCATTTTTTTTGTGTCAGCAGTATCAATTTTTACAATTTCATTAGGGGTAATTTTCCAAGAGCAATTTTCAAAAAATATATATTGACTGTCCTTTGTAGCATCTTTAAAATCAAGGTCTATTGATTCTAATTGACTTAACTGTTTTTCTGACAATTTAGTTGTGTCAAATATTAAATTTCGTAAATCTGTTGGTTTGTTGGTTCGTAATAAAAACTTATTTATATAGTCTTTCATTTCAACATGAGTAACCTTTTTAACTACGCTATCAGTTATTTTCACGAAAGAAAAACCCTCTTTTGCAGTTAGATCATCTATTTTATAAAAACCTTGATGTTTCAAGTAATGAAAGGCGTGAGCGCTATTAAACTTATATTTCCAAGTGTCTTTTACTTTATAGGAATCCCAAAATTGAAAAGGCAAAGCAGATTTAACCAGGGCATTAAATTGTGTATTAATCTGATCAGGTTCATTTTTACGATAATACTTAGTTATGTAGTCTTTTACATCTTTACAAAAATTACCTCTATTATCTTTTAATAGCTTTAATCCTTCAGGTAGCCAAATGTGTTTTATATCTAAAAATTTGTTACCTAATTTAACAGCTTGTTTTATTCCGGCTTCATCTATATCGGGTAAGTAACAAATATTTTTAGCATCCTTTTTTAACTCTTGATACTCTTTCCAAGTTAATTGCTCGCTTTCACTATTGAGCCAAATTACAGTAAAATCGGAGCTTAAACTAGCAACATTTAAGCCATCAGAACCACCCGAAACAACTATAACATTGTCAAGCTTAATATCTTCATCTTTCTTTTTTTCATCGTCGTTATTATTACGCTTATCAAGTACACGTTGTTGCACTAAATCCAATCCAAAAATGAATCGTGTTGGTTTTTTACCAAAGAACCTAAAACGTGGTGCTTTGTCTTCTTTTGAAGCGAAAGGCTCATAAATTTTATGCCATGACCCATTGTCAAAACCATAAATAGGATAGTTTTCTGTTGGCCTTTTGGTTAACTGGGTTAACACTCCAGTTGATTTGTGTACAAAATAAGTTACTACTTCTTCAATGTACTTGAAATTGTATTTATCACAATCAGATTGAGTAACCTTTACACCAATGGTTGTTAACGCTTTTTCGGGAATTTCATCAGCATATATAATTTTATAGTCGGTTACTTTTGCTGTTGTTGGTGCTGTTGAAAAGTCTACTATTGGTTTGTGGCTTGGTGGTGTAAAGTCTGCAATATTGTAGTATAACGCCCATTTTTGACACGCTTCGGAGAAATCAATCCCCTCCTCTTTCATGGTTAAATCAATAGGATTTAGCGTTCCATTATCTCCCCAATCCTTAATACACCAAGCGTTTTGCTTTTTAGAAAACCAAAGGTTTGCCGAGGCTGTTTTATCACCATCCCTAACCTTAAAATGTCGGTTAGTACCTACCACCTCGGAAGCCTTTGGAAAGTAACTTAAAATGATATCCAGTCCTTTATCAGAAACATCAAATATTTTTGATTTATCGTAAGCGTATGACATTTTTTTTGGCGTTATAGTAACCAACAATTTATATGCTGTTGGTTGTTGTTGGTAATTGTTGGTTGCTGTTGGCAAGTGTTGGTTGCAAGTAATTAAAAAACCTTTAACCCTTGTAAACAAAGGATATACCCATGTACCTAGTACTGTTGATTGTGTTGGTGGTTTTAATTGATAGCTAATTTACCAACAGTTGCTGTTGGTTACTGTTGGCAACTGTTGGTAAATACTCGTAACTGTTGGTTGTTGTTTTCTCAAGCAGTAAAGTTTTTTTAACTTCTGAAGCTATCTTATCTTTCAAAAGTTGTTTTAACTCAATTTTCAGCAAAGTTGTTTCCTTATTAATAGCATCAACTTTTTCTTTCATCATTTTTTCGAGTTTTCCTTGGACAAGATTTTCAAATTTCGATGAATTTGAGTATCTATCCGTTGATATTCTGCTTAATGAAAATGAACCTACTTGCAATAAGGTGCTGTTTGTAGTGCGTTTTACTATTAATCCTAACATAACTTTAATTGTTTAGGTGATGTTTTGAAAAACTTATCAAAATCAAAAAAAGCCTCTGAATCGTTTATAATTATTGCATCAGTTGTATATAAAATATTATTCGTTGTATAGCTCATGCCTTTAATTTTTAAATAATTCTTTACGTTCTTCTTTCTCTTTTTCCTGTTTAACCTTTAATCGCTTGTATAATTTTTCAATTTCTTTTACATGTAACTTATTGGTAGTGTGCTTAGTAAACATCGCTCTTATTGATTCATCGGAATATGGCACGCTATCTGCATTAAGAAAACCACGTTTATTGAAGTACTTTAAGATTGTTTTTGCATACCCCCAACCAAAAACTTTTTTCATTGCTTTTTGCTCTGACTTTGAAAAATTATTTTTCATTATATTGCAATTATTTTTAATTACGTTTCGTTCACAATTTGTTCACGATTCTGTCACAGATATAGAGAATAAAATCTCTACCAAACAAACAAATGGAGAAAAAAGTATCGTTTATAAAAGAAAGAGTCCGTCAAATAGCTGATAACAAAGGCGTTAAGTATGGTGTTTTTTTTAATGAAATAGGTGTTTCACCAACTGGGTTTAGAGGGGATAAACTAAAAAAAGGGCTAAATTCCGAAACAATAGAGAAAATAATCTCTATTTATCCTGATGTAAACACTTATTGGTTAATTACTGGTAAAGGTGAAATGTTATTGCAACTACAAGGTTTAGGGATGCTTTCAGAACCAACAGCACTAACACAACTACAACAAGAGTTACTATCAACAAAAAGACTGCTAGAAAAAGAAGAACAACATACAGCCGATTTACGCGAACTACTTAACCTACAAAACAATAGTAACCAAAACGCTGGTTAAGTATAGTATAAGCTACATTTTGCGCAATGCTAGACATAAAAACACAGCTAAAAAATGACATTTGTTGTTTTTAAAATATAAAGTTCAATTAGATACTTAATTAGGCGGTGTTATTGATTGTATGAAGAACAAAATAATCTAATAAGCGGTTTTTTACACCTAAAACCAAAAGTGTAATGAGAGTGTAATGGAAGTGTAATGAAAAGTGTAATCCTTGAAACCCTTACAAACACTAGCCTCTCTTTACTTTATTACACTATTACACTTTTTTACTAATTATAGTAATAAATAAAAAATAAAAAGAATATATAATAAAGGGAAACAGCAATTTTTGTACTATTGTTTAGCTGTTGGTTAAAACCCACAATTAGCCTAAATCATTACATAGTTATTTTTTTATTATGATACTATTTTAGGGGGTGTGGGGGCAAACATATATAAGGAAAATAACCTTTTAAAAAGAGTTACTTATAAAGAACCGAAGCGAAAAGAATATAAGGTGTAAAATCTAAGGATTTTACGGATTACATTTTATAAATGTAGTGTTACATACATTTGTATAAAACATTGCTCAGAACGGGTTAATTTCATTTTTATAAGCATAGTTTTTCAGAAGCATATTTATAAAACTAAGATTACCGTACGATAGTGGAGTTTTAAACGGGTTAAAATTGGGTTAAATGACTATAAAACTAGCTATTTAACAATTTATATAACACTGATAATCAACGTGTTTTAAGAAAGAATAAAGCAGAATGTATCTGCCTCACGCTACTTAAAAAGCCTTAATCGAAAGATTAAGGCTTTTTTTATTTATTCTATTTTAGCCCCCAATAACTTAGCCTATTTATTCCCTAACACAGCTTAGCTTTGTTATTAATTGCTTTCTAAATACTTAATCAAACCAACCAAACCTTCTTGATCTTTAAACTCCACATCGTGTTCTTTGACATAGGCCTTAAATATTGCTTTTTTATTAGGATACATCTTTTGCAATTGCCTCAACTTAACAAACTTCGAAAAATTTCCGCCTTTTTTCAACCAATAATATACATAGGCTCTGGTTTTTAACTCATTTGGTAGTTCAAGCTTCCGATAAAGGCCGACTCCCCTGTAATAAGACAATGAATTAACAGCTGTATTATTTGTTTTCTGACCGTATGCTCCTTCAACCCCAGGTTTAGTGACACTACATTTTCTTTCCGCATACAAATCAACACCAGAAGTATGTATTAACTCTAAAAATTTATTATTCAACCTAACAAATTTTCTTTTATTAATATAAACCGTATCTACCATATCTTGACTTGAAATAGCCAATTTTTTTGATTCATATTCAAAAATCATTTCTTCCGTTAGTGAATTGTAATTCAACAACCTTTCATAACTTGTCCCATCTTTCATCAATACTTTTCCATTAACAAACTCAGGAAAAACATAATGATTAATTGTTTTTTCTTGTGAATAAGAATTGAAAAATAACAAATTGCATACTATAACGTAATATATATATCTCATTTTATTTTATTTTATTTTATACAACCAAATATAAAACAAATAATTTATTTAAATCCACCCTTATAACACATAATACCCACCTAAATCCTTACAAGCGATACAATTTCAAACAAACATAATCCCTTCTCACTATAATTGATGATTAACAAAATACCACGTATTGGGTATTTTCCCTACCTAGATAAACAGCAGCTTTACATTACACACAAAAAAAAGCCTTTCAAATAAATCTGAAAGGCTTTTTTTACAATCTATTTTAAAATCTAAAACAGCTTAACCAACTCCTTTAAGTTCATTTTTTGCTGTGTTCCGTCATCCATATTCTTAACAGTAAACACATTGCTATCCATTTCTTCAGACCCAACTAAAACTACAAACGGAAATTTACGTTTATTGGCATAATTCATTTGCTTCTTCATTTGCTTATTATTAACAACAGATGAAGGATACATTTCTGCAGCAATTCCATTTACACGCAATTGTTTTATAGCATTCATACAATACAATGCTTCTTTATTTCCAAAATTGATAAATAAAATATTTTCTGCGGATTGTACAGTTACTGGGAATAAATTCAGTTCTTCTAAAACCAAGTAAATTCTATCTAACCCAAAAGAAATCCCAACCCCACTTACATTCTTTAACCCGAATATACCTGTTAAGTCATCATATCTTCCTCCACCACCAATAGAACCCATTTTAACACCTTCTGGTGCCGACACTTCAAATATAGCACCTGTATAGTAATTCAAACCACGAGCAAGCGTTACATCTAAATCCAATACAGCAGTAGACAATCCTAACGACTCAATTGCATTACCAACAAACAGCAACTCCTTTACTCCTTTCATTCCGGCTTCAGAAGTAGCTAATAATGATTTTAATTGCTCAATTTTAGTAACAAACCCACCAGAGAACCCAAATAAAGGTTGCACTTTTTCGATAGCAGATTCAGAAATACCTTTTTCAAGCATCTCCTTCTTCACACCATCTTCACCAATTTTATCTAACTTATCCAAAGCTACAGTAAAATCAATTAATTTATCAGAAGCACCAATTACCTCGGCAATACCGCTTAAAATTTTACGGTTGTTAATTTTTATAGTGACACCATTTAACCCTAAAGCTGTGAACACCGCATCATACAGCTGTACAAATTCCACTTCTTGCCAAAGTGAGTCAGAACCTACCACATCAGCATCACATTGAAAAAATTCTCTAAACCTTCCTTTCTGAGGCCTATCAGCTCTCCAAACCGGTTGAATTTGATAGCGCTTAAATGGGAATTCTATTTCATTTTGGTGCTGTACCACATAACGAGCAAAAGGTACCGTTAAATCATAACGCAAAGCTTTTTCCGAAATACGCGGCGTAACCTTCTGACTGTTTTTATCAGCAAGTAAATTTTCATCTACCTTTTTTAAATAGTCCCCAGAGTTTAAAATCTTAAAAATCAATCGATCACCTTCTTCACCATACTTTCCCATTAAAGTATCAGAATTCTCAAAACTAGGTGTTTCAATTGGTTGAAACCCAAATTTTTTAAACTGACCTTTAATTGTGTCAAAAATATAGTTTCGTTTTACAACTTGTTCAGGAGTAAAATCACGTGTCCCTTTTGGTAAACTTGGTTTTTGTGCCATTACGTTTTTTTATGAAGTCAATTAATTAACTCTTATTTATTGACTAATTTACTAAAATAAGTAAATAAATCGCCTTTTGAAATTACAGATCCCTGTTGAATCAAGGTGAACTTATCAGCATTTCTATCTTCTGAATACTCTTTCTTGGCTTTCAAAAACTCAACCTCATCATTCATTAAGTTTTCACGTAACCATGAAAACCCTTCTTTTGTAGTTAAGTCTATTTCATTTTTTAACTGAATCGCAATAACCTGCATGTCATTATCAGCTAAGTGAAATAAATGTATTTGTTGTGGAGATATATGCTCCAAGTAATCTACTTGAGTTAACACACCTTCCCACACCAAATCGGAAAACACATCTAATTCTTGTTCAGCTACATCAGGAGTTTCTTTTTTAATATCCTCCCATTCAGCTGCTGTAATAGTTTGTGATGCTAAAAAGCTAATAAACTCTTTATGCATTTCATTTAACTGTTCTTTACTCAGTCTTTGATACTTCATTCTTTTAATTTTAAAAACAATAAAAGCCACGATTAAAATCGTGGCTTTTATTTATAATGATAAAATCATTCTTATTTTTCTCCTACAACTTCAAAAGGCAAATCAATTACAACAGAACGATGTAATCTTACTTTTGCAGTGTATTTACCAGCTCTTTTTACGTTACCTCCAGCAACAGTAATGAACTTTTTCTCTAATGATTGACCACCTTTAGCAATTGCTTCAGCAACATCAGCATTGTTTACAGAACCAAACAATTTCCCTCCGTCACCAGACTTTGAAGAAATTTTAATTTCTAATGCTTTAAGTACTTCAGCCAATTTGTTAGCATCATCTACCATTTTTTGCTCTCTATGAGCTCTTTGCTTTAAGTTTTCAGCTAATACTTTCTTTGCAGAAGGTGTTGCTAAAATTGCAAGTCCTTGTGGGATTAAACAGTTTCTTCCGTAACCGTTTTTTACAGTAACAACGTCATCTGCAAACCCTACATATTCTACATCTTTTTTTAATATAATTTCCATGGTTGCTACGTTATTATTTTAATAAATCAGC
>Ga0209291_1002776_pt1 | contig 13719 bp, 10 predicted proteins | sample GOMGulsemesocosm_FD_184633 | JGI IMG/M metagenome (GOLD analysis project Ga0209291, IMG submission 184633) | Methane-oxidizing microbial communities from mesocosms in the Gulf of Mexico - GOM9B Gulf of Mexico (SPAdes) (version 2) | ecosystem: Environmental > Aquatic > Marine > Cold seeps...
GTGCATCTACTGCTTTACCTGTTACTTTCGCTTTATGTAATAACCAAGCACCCTTTTCCGTTTCATAACGTTCCGCATCGGCAACATCAATACCACAACCACGAGCCCAACCTTGAGCCGCTTTAGTTGCATTACCCTCAGCATCAAATGCAGCTTTCACTGCTGGCCCACGTTTTTCAACAATTTTATCTGCTTGCGTTGCAGCTAAGTCTACAACCTTAATTCCTAAACGACGTGGTGATGCATACCAAGTGATTGCTGTATTCTCTAACTCTAATGCCGTTAGTTCAGCTTTTATATTTGCAGCAAAAGCTTCAGCCAATGTACGCAATGATTTAGGAGGTAACTCTTCAGTACCAATTTCTATTAATAAATTTTCAGTCGTCATATATTACGCTCCTTTCTTAGTAGTAGACTTATCTTTGCAAAGTGGGAAGCCAAGCGCTTCACGTGCAGCATAATAGCTTTCTGCACAGGCTTTAGATAATGCTCTTACACGTAAGATGTAACGCTGACGTTCAGTAACTGAAATAGCATGACGAGCATCTAATAAATTAAATGCATGAGAAGCTTTCATTACTTGCTCATAGGCAGGTAATGGTAAATTTGCTTCAATCAATTTTTGACTTTCGGCTTCACAATGATCAAACTCAGCAAATAATGCAGGTACGTCAGCGTGCTCAAAATTGTAAGTTGATTGTTCAACTTCATTTTGATGAAATATATCACCGTAAGTAACTGTGCCTAATGGACCATCAGTCCAGATCAGATCGTATATGCTATCTACGCCTTGAATATACATAGCAAGACGTTCTAATCCATAAGTGATTTCACCTGTTACAGGAGTACACTCTAAGCCACCTACTTGTTGGAAATAAGTAAATTGAGATATTTCCATGCCGTTTAACCATAACTCCCAACCTAGACCCCATGCGCCTAATGTTGGTGACTCCCAGTTATCTTCAACAAAACGCACTTCGTCAGTCAGCGTATCGATGCCGATAACAGCTAATGAATCTAAGTATAATTGTTGAATGTTTTCTGGAGATGGTTTTATCACTACTTGAAATTGATAGTAATGTTGTAAGCGATTTGGGTTATCACCATATCGTCCATCTGTAGGTCTACGACATGGTTGCACATATGCACTCGCCATTGGTTCTGGACCAATTGATTTCAAAAATGTCAGTGGGTGAAATGTTCCTGCGCCAACTTGCATATCTAGAGGTTGAGCGATTACACAACCTTGTTGTGCCCAATATTCCTGTAATGCCAGGATTAAACCTTGAAAGGTTTTAGTATTATGTGTTGTATTTTGCATAGTGGATTTTTCGTTTCTTTTAGCGGTCATATGTCGATAATTCCTACAAGTATACCCGTATTAAATCTGCTACGCACCTTTATTGAAGCCACTCATACCAATTTATATTGATACACATGATAATTTTTAAATAGTTTTTTATGACTGACTAAACTGAATCATATTGGTGCAAGTGCTATTAATTTATTTATTATATTTAGGGCATAAAAAAAGAGACTGTAAAGTCTCTTTTTATATATTTATAGCCAAGATTAAGTGGTTATAAATTTAACTGCAAAGCAGATATTATACGTCTAAGTTAACAACGCGTAATGCATTTTTTTCAATGAACTCACGTCTTGGTTCAACATGATCGCCCATTAATGTAGAGAACAATTGATCTGCTGCAATTGCATCTTCAATTGTTACTTGTAGCATACGACGTGATTCAGGATCCATTGTAGTTTCCCATAACTGACTTGGGTTCATTTCACCTAGTCCTTTATAACGCTGTATATATAAACCACGCTTAGATTCAGACATTAGCCATTCTAGAGCTTCAACAAAATTAGTGACTTCTTTTGTTTTCTCACCACGCTGTATATAACCACCTTCTTCAACTAAGTTAGCAACTTGCTCGCCTGTAACTTTAATTTTTTCGTAATCATTTGATGTGATGAAGTCATAATTAAATACATAATCTTTATCTATACCATGTTGGCGAATTGTAATAACAGGTAAAGTTAAATGGCGCTCTGTATCTTCAATTGTATTAGCTGTAAATAACGTTGCATCAGAATCATTTTCTATTAGATCGGCAACAAATGTCTCAACCCATTTAGTAACAACAGCTGAATCTTTTAAATCATCTGTTGAAATTTCTGATTGATACATTAATCTTTCAACAACTTTTAGCGGGTATTTACGTGATAAACGCTGAATAATTGAAGTTGTTTTTTGATAGTCTAAAACTAGATTCTCTAAGCCAACACCATTTATAGCTGGTGCACTGTCATTTACATACAATGAAGAACCATCAAGTGCTAACGTCGTTAGATATTCAGTTAATGCTGGATCATCTTTAATATATCTTTCTTGCTTACCTTTTTTAACTTTATATAAAGGTGGTTGTGCAATATAGATAAATCCACGTTCAACGATTTCAGGCATTTGACGGTAGAAAAAAGTTAACAGCAATGTACGAATGTGCGAACCATCCACATCGGCATCTGTCATTATTATGATATTTTGATAACGAAGTTTTTCTGGATTATATTCATCACGGCCAATACCACAACCTAATGCGGTTATTAGCGTTGCAACTTCTTGTGAAGATAGCATTTTATCAAAACGTGCTTTTTCAACATTAAGTATCTTACCTTTCAGTGGTAAAATAGCTTGGTTTTTACGATTTCTACCCTGCTTAGCGGAACCGCCAGCAGAGTCTCCTTCCACTATATATAGTTCAGATAGTGCAGGATCTTTTTCCTGACAATCAGCAAGTTTACCTGGTAAGCCTGCTAAATCCATAGCACCTTTACGGCGCGTCATTTCACGCGCTTTACGAGCAGCTTCACGAGCACGTGCAGCATCAATAATTTTCATTACGATTGTTTTGGCTTCACTCGGATGCTCTAATAAATACTCAGATAACTTTTCGCCCATAGCTTGCTCTACAGCAGATTTAACTTCTGAAGAAACTAGTTTATCTTTTGTTTGTGATGAGAACTTAGGATCTGGTACTTTTACTGATACTACCGCAGTTAAACCTTCACGTGCATCATCACCTGTTGCATTGCTGGTGGTTTTAGCTTTTTTATTAAAACCTTCTTTTTCCATGTAGTTATTTAACGTACGAGTTAAAGCACCACGGAAACCAGCTAAGTGAGTTCCACCATCTCTTTGTGGAATATTATTTGTAAAACAGTATATGTTTTCTTGGAAGCCATCATTCCATTGCATAGCGACTTCAACTGTAATGCCATCTTCTTCTCGATGTGCATCAAAATGAAATACTTCTTTATGTACAGGCGTTTTATTTGTATTTAAATATTCTACAAATGATTGGATACCACCTTTATATTGAAAGTGCTCACGTTTATCTTCATCACGTTCATCAATTAAGATAATGCTCACCCCTGAATTCAGGAATGACAATTCACGTAAACGTTTAGCTAAAATATCAAAATGGAAGTTGATATTAGTGAAGGTTTCTTCACTTGGCCAGAAACGTAATTCAGTTCCTGTTTTCTCTGTATCACCAACAATAGTTAAAGGAGCGTCAGGCACGCCATGAGTATAAGTCTGCTCATGAATATGACCACCACGATGGACAGTAACTTTTAATTTAACAGATAATGCATTTACAACTGATACACCTACACCGTGTAAACCACCTGATACTTTATAAGAGTTATCATCAAACTTACCACCGGCATGTAATACCGTCATAATAACTTCAATCGCAGAAACACCTTCTTCTTCATGTATTTCTGTTGGTATACCACGGCCATTATCACTTACAGATACTGAATTATCAGTGTGTATTTTTACATAAATATCATCACAGTGACCTGCTAAGGCTTCATCAATAGAGTTATCAACAACTTCAAATACCATATGGTGTAAGCCAGAACCATCATCCGTATCACCAATGTACATTCCAGGACGCTTACGAACAGCATCCAATCCTTTTAGTACTTTTATACTCGACGAGTCATAATTTTCAGACATGCTTTAATTCCACTCAATTTGTTATTAGTTTGCCATGTTTCACGTGGAACATTTCTAGTTTTCGCTTCATTGGTTCCACCACAGCAGAAATACTGTCAGATTCAATAGCCGTTATAAATATTTGAGAATCACATTGGGCTAATAATTTACCCACCTTTCCTCGCGTATCTTCGCCTAGCTCTGAAGGTAAATCATCTATAAGTAATATTGACTGTTTATTTGTTTCAGTCTCTATAAGGCTATTCTGTGTTACTTTTAATGCATATAACAAAAGCTTTAGTTGCCCGCGAGAAAAGAAGTTCTCGACACTTGTACCGTCCACAGAGAAGCTGAAATCCGCTTTGTGTGGCCCACGACTAGTAAAGCCTTGTTTTAAATCTCTTTCAAAATTTTCAGATAAAATATCAGTTAATTCGTTAGTTGATTTCCAGCCTGGATTAAAGTCTAAGCTGATGTTTTCAACTAAATCTAAATCAACACATATTTTATCAAAAAACTGTGTCTTAAACCTATTAATATACGATAAACGTAGATTATTTATGCTGACTGACAGTCTAACAAATTCTTTATCCCAAAACCTAATTTCATCAAAATAGTTTTTAGGTTTTTGCTTTAATAAAGCATTTCTCTGTTTTAGTATTTTATTAAAGGATTGCCATAAAGAAAAAAACTGATGTTCCACGTGAAACAATCCAAAATCCAAGAATTTACGACGTTCTTTTGGCCCACCAAAAAATAAAGAATAGCTTTCAGGTGTGATAATTTGGACAGGTATCAGTTGTGCGAGTTCAGAAACTTTTCGAGAAGACTTTCCTTGTATTTTAAGATTCGTTTCGCCAGCCTGGCTTTTACTCAAACCAACAGGAATGGATAAGTTATTTATTGATTTTTTTCCATGAATAACAAATTCATTTTGTTGTTTTTTGATTATATTCTTATGTTTACCAGTACGAAAAGATTTACCGTGGGATAAATAATAAATAGATTCTAGTAAACTGGTTTTGCCACTTCCGTTGGCACCATAAATTAGATTTATCCCATCCACAGGTGAAAGAGATAAATCTTCAATATTTCTAAAATTTTTAATGGTTAAAAGTTCTAGAGACATACAAACTTATAAGTAGAATAATAATTAAATATAAAGCGATTCATTATAAATTATTACAATCGCATCGGCATTACAACATACATAGCTTCTGAATCACCGCAACCTTCAACTAAGGCACTACTATTAGAATCTAGTAATGTGAAGCTCACATCCTCAGTTTTAAGTGTATTTAATACATCTAATACATATGACACATTGAAGCCAATTTCTAAATCTGGACCATCATATGCCACGTCAACAACTTCTTCTGCTTGTTCTTGTTCTGGATTATTAGCACTTATTTTTAACTGGCCTGCTGAAAAGTTTAATCTTACTCCTCTAAACTTTTCATTGGATAAAATTGAAACTCGCGCAAATGCAGAACGCAACCATTCTCTATTAGCTGTGACAATTTTATCACCCCCCCTTGGAATTACACGGCGGTAATCAGGGAAGCGTCCATCAACTAACTTACTAGTGAATACAAACTCTTGATCTAATATACGAACATGATTAGCACCAAATTGAATAGTCACCAATGCATCATCACTATTCATTAAGCGCATAATTTCTTGTACCCCTTTCCTTGGGATGATCAATTGCCTTTGTGTATTTAAAGATTGCGTTAAAGTTTTTTGCGCTAATGCTAATCTATGACCATCTGTTGCAACTGTTTTTATTTCAGTATTATCAACTTCAAAAGACATACCATTTAGATAATATCTTACATCTTGGTTAGCCATAGAAAAATGCGTACTTTCTAATAACTTTCTTAACTCTAATCGAGTTAGTTGAAATTCTACCTCTCCATCCCACTCTTCTAAATTAGGAAAATCATCAGCAGATAAAAATGCCAATGAAAAACGACTTTTCCCAGACTTTAAAATGATTTGGTTTTCTTTTAGAGATAAAGATATTTCTGAACCATCAGGTAAACTTTTACAAATATCTAATAATTTTTTAGCGGGTAAAGTCAGTTTATGATCTTCAATATCTTGATCTAACATAACACTAGCAACAAGTTCTATTTCTAGATCTGTACCAGTCATTGATAGCTTGCCATTATTAACTTCTAACAATACATTAGATAAAATAGGCAATGTATGTTTACGTTCTATCGCACCCGAAACTTGTACCAAAGGTTTTAGAAATTGATCTCTTGAAATTGTTATTTGCATTTTAAATCTAACCCTATGATGAAAGTGTTCTGATCAAGTTTTGGTAATCTTCTTTTATTTCATGACTTTCTTCTCTAAGAGATTTTATTTTACGACATGCATGTAATACAGTTGTATGATCTCTACCACCAAAAGCATCCCCTATTTCAGGCAAACTATGGTTGGTTAACTCTTTAGAAAGTGCCATCGCGACTTGTCGCGGTCTTGCGATTGAACGTGTACGTCTTTTTGATAATAAGTCAGAAACACGAATACGATAGTATTCAGCAACAGTACGTTGAATATTATCCATTGTTACTAATTTATCTTGTAGAGCCAATAAGTCTCTTAGTGCTTCTTTCACAAAATCGATAGTAATTGGACGCCCAGTGAAATTAGCGTTCGCAACTACCCTATTTAAAGCACCTTCGAGTTCACGCACATTAGACCTAAGCCTTTTAGCGATAAAAAATGCAACTTCCTCAGGTAATTTAATCTGATTTTGCTGCGCTTTTTTCATTAAAATAGCGACGCGCGTTTCAAGCTCAGGAGGCTCAATAGCAATTGTTAAACCCCAACCAAAACGAGACTTCAATCGATCTTCAACACCATCAATTTCTTTAGGATAACGATCTGATGTCAGAATGATTTGTTGGTTACCTTCTAATAAAGCATTAAAGGTATGGAAAAACTCTTCTTGTGAACGTTCTTTATTAGCAAAAAATTGAATATCATCTATTAATAACGCATCAACGCTACGATAATAACGTTTAAACTCTTCAATCGCATTGTTTTGCAAAGCACGTACCATATCTTGAACAAAACGTTCAGAATGCATATAAACAATATGTGCATCTGGTTTATTAGCCAATATACCGTTACCAACAGCATGTAATAAATGCGTTTTACCTAAACCCGTACCACCATAAATAAATACAGGATTAAAAGCCGTACCCGGATTATCCGAAACTTGGACTGCAGCTGCTTTAGCTAACTGATTCGATTTACCTTCAACAAAACTATCAAAAGTATAACTATCTTTAATATTCGCTTTTGGAAATGATTTAGGCGCAGGCTCAACAGCTTCACGTTTTTTTGCTACAGGTCGTTTATTCGCTGTTGGCTCTTTTGTTTCTACAACGGCTTGTTCTTGTTGATCTGGGCTTGAAACAGCAGGTTTACTGCCACTGCCAACGCCAAAATGCAATTTAGGGGCTTCATCGCCACAGATCTCAATTAATAATTCATTTATTCTATTTAAATATTTATCGCGAACCCAATCTAATACAAAACGATTAGGTGCAAATATAGTTAAAGTATCTTCTGTACTTTCGGCCTGTAATGGACGAACCCACATACTAAACTGTCGTGAGGGTAATTCATCTTGAAGCACATATAAACAACTTTGCCAAACAGACAGATACACAGCTAACTCCTAAAGGCGGCAAACATTCCCGGTCATCAAAAACAATGGAATATTATGCTAAATATATAAAAACACGTCATTATGAATCGACTTATCCACAAGTTCAAGAATGATTTATAATTATTTTCATGCAGCATTCAAAAGTACAACTAAGATATTGTTTTTTATATTTATAATTTTTATAACATGTTGTGTATATTTTTATAATTTTTATTCTGTTCTTTTGATCATCAACCGATCTAATCACGTTTTCCAAAGCTTTTCCGCTTATTATTAATATCAACTGTGGAAAACTATTTTATTACTGCTATATATAGTAGGGATCTATGCATTTAAAAATTGAAAAAAAGCAGATCCGGATCCTATAAATTTTAAAACTGAAGCTCCTTTTGCAGATCACATAAAAAGATCTCAAATTGATCTTAAATTTAATTATATTAATATAGGCTCTTATATAAGGTATGTTTACAACGATTTAATGCCTACCTTTATATGTAGCAAAATGAAAACTTTGTCCGTTATGATTCAATTAATATGCAATATAAAAATAAATGGAAAATTAGATGCTAAAATAGCGCTTTTATATTGACTTTAAGTGCGACCCTCTATAACATCTCGCGCTCGCAATGGCACCTGTGCCAGGATCGCGACCTGCATAGGATGTTTTTAACTTAAACCGATCGGAAGTAATAAAATGAAAAGAACTTTTCAACCAAGTGTACTAAAACGTAAACGTAGCCACGGATTCCGTGCTCGCATGGCAACTACAAATGGCCGTAAGCTAATTAATCGCCGTCGTGCGAAAGGCCGTAAAGTACTTTCTGCTTAATATAGTGGAAAGCTTTGGCTTTGGTAGGGAGTTACGTCTGTTAACTCCCTCGCATTACTCAAGAATCTTCAATGAGCCTGTTCGGGCTTCAACTAACTGTTTCACTCTTTTAGCAAAACCTAATGATTTATCTACTCCTCGCTTAGGCTTAACTGTAGCCAAAAAACGCGTAAAAAAAGCCTGTGATAGAAATCGTATAAAACGCCTCGCACGTGAAAGCTTTCGACTTAGTCAACATAAACTAGATAACATTGATATTGTATTAATGGTTAAGAATGGTTGTGAGTTACAAGACAACAAAGAACTAACCAAGCAATTAAATAAAATGTGGCTAAAACTAAACGAAAGATGTAAACCTGGTGCACCAAAACCACCACCTTTTAAAAAACGCCCTCGAAATCAAAAAAAACCTAAATCAAAAGCTAAATAAGCTGACCCAAACTAGATAGAATTGGTATTAAAAGCTGTTTTAGGGTATCTTTAGCCTACCTTTTACTCATGCCATTTAGTGAATAAAGCTTAGTGAACAAGCCTGATACTATCTGTAATGTAAATTTATATAATTAACAAACAGTTATGAATATAATTTTGCTATTACCTAAAAAAATATTAATGCTACTTATTAAAGGTTATCAAAAATTTATAAGTCCATTTTTAGGATCTAATTGTCGCTTTAATCCAACCTGTTCCAGTTATGCAATTAATGCAATTGAATTACATGGGTCAGTTAAAGGAAGTTGGCTATCGCTAAAACGCATAATAAAATGTCACCCCTTACATTCAGGCGGAGAAGATCCTGTGCCTGGCAATCCCATTAATCTAAAAGACGAGAAATAAGAGCTGTTATGGAATCTCAACGCACGTTTTTATTTATCGGTTTGATACTTGTATCATTTTTATTATTTCAAGAATGGAATAATGATTACAATCCAAGTCAACAAATCGAGCAAAGTGCAAAACAAATAAATAATCAAACTAATGGAACAAATCAAAATAATGACGGTAATTTTGTGCCTTCATCATCTGACGATTCCATACCAAGCCAAATCGCACAAGTAAACCGCTCTGTGATCTCTATTGAAACTGATGTATTTACAGTGAAAATAGATTCTAAAGGTGGTGATATTATTGAAGCGAACCTTTTGGCTTACCCTACTGTGCAACACGGCGATACAGCTTATAAATTATTAGGCGAAATCGACGGTCAGTATTACTCTCAAAGTGGTTTAATAGGAAAAAGCGGTCCAGATGCAAATCCTAAAGGACGTCCAGTTTATACAAGTGAGCAATCTGCTTATGTATTAAATGGCGATGAACTAAGAGTGCCACTTTCTTTCACTGATGAAAATGGTGTGCAGTTTGTTAAGACTTATGTATTCAAAAAAGGCAAATATGATGTTGGCTTAGAATATAAAATAAATAACAATACTAGCGATACTGTATCTGTACAACTTTATACTCAAGTAAAACATACTGTTGCAGAAAAAAGTAGTATGACAGATCAAACTTACTTAGGTTTTGCATACGGTACAGCTGAAGATAAATATAATAAGTATGACTTTTCAGATATTGAAGACAAAAATATCAATATCAATGAAACAGGCGGTTATATTTCATTTATCCAACATTACTTTGTAAGTGCTTGGGTACCAAACCAAAACGAGCAAAATAATATATATACTCGTATGCTTTCTGGTAATGCAGCAATTATGGGTATCAAAGGCCCACAAGTAGATGTTCCTGCAAATACTAACCATGCAATTACATCAACTTTTTATATGGGTCCTAAAGATTCTGAAGCTTTAGAAGCATTGCACGATGACTTAGACCTTACTGTTGATTACGGTATATTATTCTTTATTTCTCAACCATTATTCGCATTACTAAAATGGCTATTTAGCATATTAGGTAACTGGGGTTTTGCAATTATAGCTATTACTATCATAGTTAAAACATTGCTATATCCTCTTACAAAAGCGCAATACACTTCAATGGCTAAAATGCGTAATCTTCAACCTAAGATTGCAGCAATGAAAGAAAAATATGGCGAAGACAAACAAAAGTTTGGTCAAGCTATGATGGAAATGTACAAAAAAGAGAAAGTTAACCCAGCAGGTGGTTGTTTCCCTCTTTTACTACAAATGCCAATTTTCTTAGCGTTGTTTTATGTTTTCCTAGAATCTGTAGAATTACGCCATGCTGAATTTGGTTTATGGTTAACGGATTTATCTGCAATGGACCCATACTTTATTTTACCGGTATTATTTGGTGTAAGTATGTTTGTAACTCAAAAACTACAACCTATGACTGCAACTGATCCTATGCAGCAGAAGATGATGATGTGGATGCCTGTTATCTTCTCAGTATTCTTCCTGTGGTTCCCTTCAGGTCTAGTACTTTACTGGTTAGTATCTAATATTATTTCAATTATTCAAATGCTGATTATTTATAAAGGCATGGAAAAGAAAGGTATTAAAGTTAAAAGCTAAATTAGCTTTTACATTAAAGAGGCGACTTAGGTCGCCTTTTTTTATACAAAAAAATACCTAAACCTAATATATTTTCTGTTTATAAATACTTCAACTGTAAATTTAAATAATCACTCCCTATTAATATTATAAATCTACTCTATAAATATTTATTGTTTTATAATTAATCACTACCTTTACCAACGAAGTTGGCTTAATAGAAATGCGTAGCAGATCTATCTGTTATACAATTAGTCTATTCTTACCTAATCAATAGAATTCATATTAAATAATGGAAAATCAAGAAACAATCGCAGCTCAAGCAACAGCCCCAGGCCGTGGCGGTGTTGGCATTATTCGTGTATCAGGCTCTCTAGCACGTGAAGTGGCAAATAAAGTATTAGGTAAGTGCCCAAAAACACGTTTTGCTGAATATTTACCTTTTAAAAATCTAAAAGGTGATGAATTAGATCAAGGTATCGCGCTGTTCTTTGAAGGCCCTAATTCATTTACGGGCGAAGATGTACTCGAACTTCAAGGTCACGGTGGTCCTGTATTACTCGATATGATACTCAAAGAAATTTGCCAAATAAATAAAGTTCGAATCGCAAAACCAGGTGAATTTTCAGAACGTGCATTCTTAAATGATAAAATGGATTTAACACAAGCTGAAGCTATCGCTGACTTAATTAATGCTAATTCAGAGCAAGCAGCACAAAGCGCCCTACACTCCTTACAAGGCCAATTTTCAAAGCATATCAATAAACTTGTAGAACAAGTAATACATCTAAGAATGTATGTTGAGGCTGCTATTGATTTTCCAGAAGAAGAAATCGACTTTTTATCTGATGGTAAAGTATCAGGTGATTTGAATGCCATAATCACACAATTGAATGAAGTTACTTCACAAGCTAAGCAAGGCTCAATCATGCGCGAAGGAATGCGTGTTGTGATAGCAGGCAGACCAAATGCAGGTAAATCAAGTTTATTAAATGCCTTAGCAGGTAGAGATGCAGCTATCGTTACAGATATTGCAGGCACAACACGTGATGTACTCAGAGAGCATATACATATTGATGGTATGCCATTACATATTATTGATACAGCTGGTTTACGAGAAAGCCCTGACATAGTTGAGCAAATAGGTATACAGCGAGCTTGGGATGAAATAAACCAAGCTGATCGTGTATTGTTTATGCTTGATGCAACAGACACAGATGAAACAGACCCTCATAAAATTTGGCCTGAATTTATTGATAAATTACCTGAAAAAATGGAAATTACAGTGATCCGTAATAAGGTAGATTTATCAAAAGAGCAAATTGGTTCTCAAGAAATTAATAATCAGACAATCATTAACCTAAGTGCAAAAAACAACTCAGGTATCAATTTAGTTAAAGACCATTTAAAACAAATCATGGGATATAAAGGCTCAACTGAAGGCGGATTTATGGCTAGAAGACGTCATTTAGAAGCCCTTAATCATGCATCTGAGCATTTAGATATTGGTAAAACTCAATTAGAAATGCACATAGCAGGTGAGTTATTAGCTGAAGAACTGAGATTAACACAGCAATATTTAAACGAAATAACAGGTGAATTCACATCCGATGATTTACTTGGACAAATATTTAGCTCCTTTTGTATAGGAAAATAAAACTTACTTTTCTGATAAAAACGGCGCTTTATTAATACAAATAATAAAGCGCAACAACTATGTTTCATATATCAATTCACGATCACCAATAGTCGAATCAACAATAAAAGACCGTAATTGCATACGAATTAAACACAATTACTAAATATTCGAATCTCTATAACCTGTTTAAAGCTTATATTTTGCCAAAAAATGACCTTAATATAACTGCCAAGCAGATTTATAAGTGGTTTATAACATTAAATCCACGTATTCCAAGCCGCTTTATAAGTAAAACTAATCGATCTAATCGCCATGATCTCATCTCATTTACACGCCCATGACGCACCGCATAACCAATTTTTGATTGCTTATTGATCCCTAATAGATGATACTTATCGGGCTGCTGTTGAGACTCTTGAGCAAAAACCTCACTGATCCCACCGGCCTCAACCAACCGAATAAACTCCCCTTCTTTGATTTGATGAAAAATAATCCCCATACAAAACACCATAATAAACATTACATTTTGTCATTATGTAATTAATAAGATCTTTAGACTAGCCAAAAATTAAAAATTTAATAAAAAATGTTACTTTATTAGCTGTGAATAGATCATAAATTGGTATTTTTTCAATTATTTTTATATCAATTAGATCTAACAAAATATTTTTAAGATCTAAAAACCAGATCTTAAAAACCGATCCCCCACTATTCTTCGGTAGATCTATCCACAGAAGAGATCCACATTACAAATAGATATAGATCTAATGGATAAAAGCACTTAAACCAACTGATCGGATAAGTTTTAATATAAATTAACTTCATATGTATAAATAAGATCACTTTAATGACAAATTAATAACGAGTTTCCCCAAGTTTATCAACAAGATGATCTCATAACACATAACTTTCGATTAAATATTTACCCCATAAAAACAATAACTTAAACCGAACAAAATATAACTATGATAAAAAACAACCAAAACGAATAAAATTATATTCACAGTTGAACTATCAGATTAAATAAAAATAAATTATGATCGTATAAAGACAGTTCAATTTGAATAATAAGTAGAGCAT
>Ga0209291_1002784_pt1 | contig 13686 bp, 15 predicted proteins | sample GOMGulsemesocosm_FD_184633 | JGI IMG/M metagenome (GOLD analysis project Ga0209291, IMG submission 184633) | Methane-oxidizing microbial communities from mesocosms in the Gulf of Mexico - GOM9B Gulf of Mexico (SPAdes) (version 2) | ecosystem: Environmental > Aquatic > Marine > Cold seeps...
AATTAATATTAAAAGCGTTCCGTTTATTCGGGATGCTTTTTTTAGTTTTGTAAAAAATATAAACTTGTTTATACCTATTGATAGTTTAAAAAGGTGATAAACAATTAACTAGATAAATATGTCAGATCAAAGATATAAGTTAAGAGGCGTTTCTGCTGGGAAAGAAGACGTACATAATGCAATTAAAAATGTGGACAAAGGGTTATTTCCTCAAGCATTTTGTAAAATTGTTCCGGATCATTTAACAGGGAGTAATGAACATTGTATTGTAATGCATGCAGATGGAGCAGGAACTAAGAGTTCTTTGGCATACATGTATTGGAAAGAAACAGGTGATATTTCTGTTTGGAAAGGAATTGCTCAAGATGCGTTAATCATGAATATTGATGATTTATTATGTGTTGGAGCTACTGAAAATATTTTGTTATCTTCTACTATTGGAAGAAATAAAAATTTGATCACTGGTGATGTGTTATCTCAAATTATTAACGGAACTGAAGAGTTGTTAGCTGATTTAAGTAAACATGGTGTACATATTCATTCAACTGGTGGTGAAACTGCTGATGTTGGTGACTTAGTAAGAACTATCATTGTTGATTCTACAGTTACAGCTAGAATGAAACGTGAAGATGTAATCGATAATGCGAATATTAAAGCTGGTGATGTTATAGTTGGTTTAGAATCGTTTGGACAAGCCACTTATGAAACTGAATATAACGGTGGAATGGGATCAAATGGATTAACATCTGCTAGACATGATGTGTTTGATAAATATTTAGCAACTAAATACCCGGAATCTTTTGATGCCGCTGTACCAGAAGATTTAGTGTACTCGGGTACTAAAAAATTGACAGATGCTGTAGAAGGTTCTCCGATTAATGCAGGTAAATTAGTGTTATCTCCAACCAGAACATATGCACCAATTATTAAAGAAATTTTAACGAAACATAAAGCTAATATTAGTGGAATGGTTCATTGTAGTGGTGGAGCGCAAACTAAAATTTTGCATTTTGTTGAGAACTTGCACATTATCAAAGATGATATGTTTGATGTACCGCCTTTATTCAAATTAATTCAAGAGGAATCAAATACAGCTTGGGAAGAAATGTATAAAGTATTCAATATGGGGCATAGAATGGAAATCTATTTACCAGAAGAATTTGCTAATGATATTATTAAAATATCAGAATCATTTAATGTAAAAGCTAAGATTGTAGGAAGAGTTGAAGCTTCTGAATCAAAAAGATTAACAATTACATCTGAATTCGGTGAGTTCAAATATGTATAACGATTAAAAAATGAGTGATTTATTAAATAAATTAGAATCAATTAATATTAGATTTGAAGAGGTAGGGACAATGATTGTCGATCCTGAAATCATTTCTGATATGGATAGATATGTTAGACTAAATAAAGAATACAAAGATTTGAGTATTATTATTGAAGTCTACCATAAATATAAAAATATACTTGAAAATATAGCATCTGCTCGTGAAGTTATGGCGTCTAATGAAGACCCAGATTTCAAAGAAATGGCCAAGATGGAATTTGAAGAGTTAAATCCTCAAGTTGAACCTTTAGAAGAAGAAATTAAAGTACTTTTAATACCTAAAGATCCTAATGATGATAAAAATGTTATCATTGAATTGAGAGCTGGTACTGGAGGAGATGAAGCTTGTATTTTTGTTGAAGACATCTACAGAATGTATACCATGTATTTCAAAAGTATGGGGTGGAAAGTAAATGTTGTGAATTCTAACCCTGGAACTACTTCTGGATTTAGAGAAATTCAATTTGAAGTGTCTGGAGAAGAAGTGTATGGGACGTTAAAGTTTGAATCAGGAGTTCACCGAGTTCAGCGTGTTCCAGATACTGAATCTCAAGGACGTGTGCATACATCTGCAATAACTGTTGCTGTTATGCCAGAAGCTGAAGATATTGATTTTGTGTTAAATGTATCTGATATAAAAAAGGATACGTACAGAGCGTCTGGAGCAGGTGGTCAGCACGTTAATAAGACAGAATCTGCTGTACGTTTAACTCACCTTCCTACAAATACTGTAGTGGAGTGTCAAGATGGACGTTCTCAACATAAGAATTACGATAAAGCATTACAAGTTTTAAGAACAAGGTTATTCCAAGTGGAAGTTGAAAAACAGGAAAAGGAAAGAGCTGCGTTAAGAAAATCAAAGGTGTCAACTGGAGATAGATCTGCTAAAATTAGAACGTACAACTACCCACAAGGTAGAATTACTGATCATAGAATTGGAAAAACAATGTATAGTTTATCTGCATTTATGAATGGTGAAGTGCAAGAAATGATTGATGCACTTAGAATGGCTGAAAATGCTGAAAAATTACAAGAAGGAGGAATGTAAATTCCAAAAAATATAAAAAAGATTCTCTATATAACCATTAGAGCAAAGTATAAGAATGACACATCAAGAGTTAATTAACAATATTAAAAAGAAACAAAGTTTTCTTTGTGTAGGTTTAGACGTAGATTTAAATAAGGTTCCTAAATTTTTACTGGATTATGAGGATCCAATTTTTGAATTCAATAAACGTATTATTGACGCTACTAAAGATTTAGCAGTAGCTTACAAACCTAATATTGCTTTTTACGAGTGTCACGGTCCTAAAGGATGGGAATCATTAAAGAAAACGTTAGATTATATTCCGAAAGATATTTTTACAATTGCTGATGCAAAACGTGGAGATATTGGGAATACATCTAATTATTACGCGAAAACATTTTTTGAATATTTAGATTTCGATTCGGTTACAATCGCACCTTATATGGGAGTTGACTCTGTAACACCATTTTTCGAGTATAAAGATAAATGGGTTATTATGTTAGCTTTAACGTCAAACAAGGGGGCGTTAGATTTTCAATTCACTACGGATATGAAGGGTGAAAAATTGTTTGAAAAAGTATTAAGAAAATCTGCTGAATGGGGAGATGAATCAAAATTAATGTATGTGGTTGGTGCTACTAGAGCTGAGAAAATTGCTGATGTTAGAAAAATTGCACCTAAACATTTCTTTTTAGTCCCAGGTGTTGGTGCACAAGGTGGTTCTTTGGATGATGTTGCTAATTTTGGTTGGAATGAAGATTGTGGATTATTAGTAAATTCATCAAGAGGGATTTTGTACGCTGGAGAAGGTGAAAATTTTGCTGATAAATCAAGAGAAGTGGCGTTAGATATTCAGCAAAAAATGAAAAAAATTCTAGTAGAGAAGAATTTCGTTTAGAGCGATCTTATTGGATTACCAATTTTATGTCTATATTGATAAGGATTTCAATAGTACAATAGATTCTAAAACTAGTAATTGGATTTCTTTTGGATGTTGAATTGTAATCATCAATTTGACTAAAACAGTAGTGAGTTAATGTTTGAATTACATGTAATACATTAATTTATGAAAGAAGAATATCTACATTATATATTTAAAACGAAACAACTAGGTAAAGATTTTTCAACTACGGATGGAGAAGTTTTAGAGGTAATGAATTTTGGATATCACAACCATAGTTCTGGACCAGATTTTTTAGAATGTCAATTGAAATTAAGTAATCAAATTTGGGCGGGTCAAATAGAATTTCATGTAAAGTCATCTGATTGGTTCAAGCACAATCATCAAACCGATTCTAATTATAATAATGTTATTGCTCATTTTGTTTATGAACATGATGCCGATATTGAATCTGGACTTTATAGGTTGCCAACGGTTGAGTTAAAGAAGTATATAAATCAAGTGCATTATAATAAATACCACAACTACATTACCTCTAAAAATTGGATTGCTTGTCAAAATGAGATTAATGATATTGATAGTTTTGTAATTTATCAGCAAAAAGAGAAAGCCTTGTTTAATCGATTGACGAGAAAATGCGGTCATATTGTTGGGCAAATAGAAAATTATAATGGTGATCAACAGAAAGTATTTTATGCTTTGTTATTTAAAGGGTTTGGATCTAAATTAAATCAAAAGTCATTTGAAGTTCTAGCTTCTAAATTCGATAGTCGAATAATTTTAAAGTTAAACCAAGACGTTTTTAAAGTTCAGGCTTACCTTTTTGGATTGGCAGGTTTCTTAACTGATGAATCAATAGAAAATGATAGTTATTTTGAGGAGTTGAAAGTTGAATTTCAATATCAAAAGCAATTGTATAAGCTAGAAGAAATGAGTTTGAAGGAATGGAAATTTGCTGCAGTAAGGCCTCATAATTACCCAACAGTTAGAATCGCTCAACTCGTACATATTTTAATTAAATCAAGTTCTTTTAATCAACCTAAAAATAGTATCGAGATAATTAAAAGTTTATCAATTGAATTAGATGAGTATTGGAAGAAACATTATATGTTTGGACGCATTGGCAAAAAATCGAACCCAAATTTAACAAAGTCATTTATTGATTTAATCTTAATTAATGTACATGTTCCTTTTTACTTTTCAATTGGAATTTATGAAGGGAATACTGATTTGAAAAATTTAGCATTAAGTTGGTTGGAAAATATTACTGCCGAAAAAAATGGAATTATTTCAAAGTGGAAAGGGTATAATGTTGAAGTTAAATCTGCTTTTGATAGTCAAGCGTTAATCGAGTTGAAAAATGAGTATTGCACAAAAAGTCAATGTTTAAACTGTAAAATTGGACAAAAGTTACTTAAGTCTAGTTAATTAACGTTACATATTTGAAAACTATAAGGGAATTGAATGTCTTAGGCAAAATATAATAGTACCTTTACAAGGATAAGCTAAATGAAAAAAATAATACAAAAAATAGCCTTCTTTTTCGAAATGAGATCATTCGGAGTGAGTACGTGGTTCGCCCGTAAATTGCGCGTAGAAGTATCAAGGGTTAGATTGTTTTTTATTTATTTTACTTTTATTGGATTGGGATCTCCTCTTATTATATATTTAATAATGGCATTTATCTTAGAACATAAGCATTTATTGAAATTTCAGCGTAAACGTAAAAATATTTGGGAAATATAATATGAGAAGACATTTTAGATATTTTTCAAAACTATATTTTGCTTTAGCATTAATTATTTCAATAATTTTTGGGGGTACAATAGGTTATATGTTTTTTGAAGAATGGAATTTTTTCGAATCATTTTACATGACGATAATTACCGTTTCAACCGTTGGTTTCCATGAAGAACACGCGCTTAGTTTCGCTGGTAAAATGTTTACTGCGTTCTTGATTGTAACCAGTTTTGGTACATTTGCTTATGCAATTTCAGCAGTTACTAAATACATTATTGGGGGTGAATACGTTAAATATTACAAAGGATTAAAGATGACAAAAAGTTTAGAAAAGTTAGATAATCATACAATAGTTTGTGGGTACGGAAGAGTTGGGAAACAGGCATCACACGATTTAAAATTCTACAAAAAAAAATACGTAATAATTGAACGTAGTGGGGAAATAGCAGAGGATGATGAGAATAAAGATTTATTTGTCAAAGGAGACGCGACAGATGATTTTGTATTATTGAAAGCAGGTCTAAAAAATGCGACTTCTTTAATTACTGCATTACCTAAAGATGCGGATAATTTATTTGTTGTATTATCTGCTAGAGAATTAAATCCAAGGTTAAAAATTATATCTAGAGCATCTTCTTATTCTTCTATGAGAAAATTAAGAATTGCGGGTGCCGATAATGTTATTATGCCAGATACTGTTGGTGGAGCACATATGGCTTCATTGGTAGTAAATCCTGATGTAATGGAATTCCTGGATTTGATAAAAGTGTCAGGAAAAGCAGCCGTAAACTTAGAGGAAATTGATTTTCAAGAATTACCTGAAGACATGAAAAACTGTACAATTGGTACGTTAAAGTCTAAATCAATGGCTGGTTGTAATGTCATTGGTTTTAAATCTAAGAATGGAGATTATATAATTAATCCAGCTGATTCAACAGAGATTAATTCAGATTCCAAATTGTTTGTGTTAGGTAGTCCAGAACAAATTGATGCCTTGAATAAAAAATTCGGAATAAAATAATGAGAATATTAATTACAGGTTCTAACGGATTACTCGGACAAAAAATAATTAATCAGCTTTCTAATTCAAATTATTCTTTTTTGGCTACTTCTTTAGGGGGGAATAGAAATTCTATGTGTAAGGAGACTTACTATGAAACGCTGGACATTACAAATAAAGAGGAAGTTAGGGATTGTGTTAATAAATTTAAACCAACGCATATAATTAATACAGCAGCAGTAACTAATGTTGATTACTGTGAAGATAATGTTGAATTATGTAATAGAGTAAATATTGACGCCGTTAAAATTTTGTTAGATATATCAATATCAAACAACATTCAGTTAATACAGTTATCTACAGATTTTGTTTTTGATGGTGAAGATGGACCATATTCGGAAACGGATGTCCCAAACCCATTAAGTATTTATGCAAAATCAAAATATGAAGCTGAGCAGTTATTGGTTAATAGCGAATATACTAATTGGTCAATTCTAAGAACAATAATAGTATATGGAGAAGGAGAAAATTTGAGCCGTTCAAATATTGTACTATGGGCCAAATCTGCTTTAGCGGAAAACAAACCATTAACTATTGTTGATGACCAATTTCGTTCTCCTACTTGGGCGGATGATTTGGCTTGGGCCTGCATTCAAACTTCAAAATTAAATGAAACAGGTATTTTTCATATTTCAGGACCAACAATCTATTCAATATATGAATTGGTTTGTGAAATAGCTGATTTTTACGGAAACGATAAAAGTTTAATTCAACCTATTAAATCAATAACATTAAATCAAAAAGCATCAAGACCTCCCAGAACAGGTTTTGTTTTAACTAAAGCAAAAAGACAACTTGGTTATTCACCTAAAACACTTACAGAATCTCTAAAATACCTCAATTGATTATTACAAAATTATTTTGTATATATTTGTTACCTTAAAATTAAAAATAAACCATGAAAAAATTATTAGCGTTATTATTTCTAATTAGTCCAATTTTAACATTTGCACAGGATGCAGATAAAACTGGGTTGACTATTGACCAAAAAATCGATAATTTTTTCAAACCAATTGCGGATGCGGTTGGTGGAGTTATTTTCTACCCAATTTCGTTTGGTGGGCATGAAGTACCTCTTGTATTAATAGTATTAGTATTGGGAGCATTGTTTTTTACACTTTATTTTAAATTCGCAAATTTCACATTAATTGGAACAGCTGTGAAGGTTGTTAAAGGTGATTATGACGAATTTGATCATCATGGGGCTGATCCTGCAGAGGGTGATTCTACACCAGGTGGAGATATTTTTGAAACTATAGCTGTGGAAGATGCAGAAGGTGAAGTGTCACACTTCCAAGCGTTAACGGCTGCGTTGTCTGCAACTGTCGGTTTAGGGAATATTGCTGGAGTTGCTGTAGCAATTGCTATAGGTGGTCCAGGAGCAACGTTCTGGATGGTGTTAGCTGGATTCTTAGGAATGGCATCTAAGTTTGTTGAATGTACATTAGGTGTTAAATATCGTGAAGTAACTGAAGACGGAACTGTTCATGGTGGGCCAATGTATTATCTTTCGAAAGGATTAAAAGAAAAAGGAATGGGCGGATTAGGAAAGGTTCTAGCACTATTTTTTGCGATAATGTGTGTAGGTGGTTCATTTGGAGGTGGAAATATGTTCCAAGCCAATCAAGCTGCAGCTCAATTAATTGGTAGATTTGGAATTGAAAGTGGTTCTGCTGGATTCTTCTTTGGTATTGGAATGGCAGTTATTGTTGGTGTAGTAATAATTGGAGGGATTAAAAGAATCGGATCTGTAACAGAGAAGGTAGTTCCTATTATGGCTGTTATATATGTAGCAGCAGCATTAATAATTATTGGAATGAATGCATCTTTTATACCGCAAGCATTTGGGATGATTTTTGATGGAGCATTTAACACACAAGCTGCTTTAGGTGGTGTGCTTGGAGTACTTATTGTTGGATTTCAAAGAGCGGCCTTCTCAAATGAAGCTGGTGTTGGTTCTGCTGCAATTGCACACTCTGCAGTAAAAACAAAATATGCTGCAAGTGAAGGTATTGTTGCTTTACTTGAGCCATTTATTGATACTGTGATTATTTGTACAATGACTGCATTAGTGATTATTATTACGAATATTGATGCAGGATTCTTAGTGTATGGTTCTGAAGGAGTGCAAGGTGTTGAATTGACGGCAACCGCATTTGATTCTGTTATCCCTGGCTTTTCTTGGGTGATGACAATAGCAGTTGTGTTGTTTGCAGTGTCAACTATGTTGTCATGGTCATACTATGGATTACAAGCTTGGAAATACCTTTTTGGAAGAAGTAAAGCAGTTGATATTGTATACAAAGTACTATTTTTATTATTCGTAGTTATTGGTTCTTCAATTAGTTTGGGAGCTGTAATTGATTTTTCAGATGCAATGATTTTTGCTATGGTATTTCCGAATGTTATAGGTTTAGTTCTTTTGACGCCTGTAGTAAAAGTTGAGCTTAAAAAATTCTTGGATAAAGTAAAAGAACAAAAAGCTAACGCAAAATCATAAATAATGAGATCGTACTTCAAATTTTCTAAAGGTCAGAAAATTGGGGTGACGGCTCTTGCAGTGATAATTGTTTTACAAATTATATTTTTAAATAAAGGGTCCGGAATTTCTATTCCAGACCCTTTTGTTATTTCAACCGAGCAATATAAAATTATAGATAGTACTGCATTGATCTCTAAAAAGTATAAAACTAACAATTATAAAAAAGAGTATACATTGTCTTCTTTTGATCCAAATGAATATGAAATTTCAGACTGGCAGAAAATTGGGTTTTCTGAAAAACAATCGCGTATAATTGTAAACTACAAGAGTAAAATTAATGGATTCAAAAAGAAGTCAGATGTTGAAAAAGTGTTTGTCATTAATGAAAAAAAATATAATGAGCTTAAGCCATTTTTAATAATTAATGAATCAAGAGTTAAAGATGATGTTCAGTTTAATTCAGAGGTTGTAGAAACAAAGCCGTTAGTTATTTATGAGTTAAATTCGGCTTCAATTGATGAGCTGATCAGTATTAGTGGAATTGGAGAGTTTACCGCAAAAGGAATTTTAAAGTATAAAAAATTAATCGGAGGCTTTCATTCTATCTCTCAATTGAAAGAAGTTTACGGAATAGAAGATGATAATTACGATAAAATAATTAAACAATTAGAAATTGACAAATCAGAGCTAATCAAAATAAATGTAAATGAATTATCAATTTTCGAACTAAAAAAACATCATTATATTTCGTGGAATATTGCTGAAGCAATTATCAATAGTAGATTAGGTAATAAATTGACTGATTTGAATTTCCTAGTTACAGATGGTTTAATTAGTAAAGTTAAATTAGAAGTGATCAAGCCTTATATAGTTTATTAATTAACTCATTTTAATAGTTGTCATTAAATTGAGACTATTTTTCAATATTTTAATTACTACTACTTCAAATTATTGTAATTTTGGACTATGACAACAGAGCAAAAAGTTAAAGACGCAATTAGAGATATTCCAAATTTCCCTAAAGAAGGTATAGTATTCAAGGATATTACGCCAATTCTTCAAAATCCTAAATTATGTACTGAAATTGTAGAGGATATAAAAGAAAAGGTGAAAGGTTTAAATATTCAAGGAGTTGCAGGAATCGAAAGTAGAGGGTTTTTAATTGGAGTTCCATTGGCGATAGCATTAAATGTTCCATTTATTTTAATTAGAAAAAAAGGTAAATTACCTTACGAAACGGTTTCTTATAAATATGATTTAGAATATGGATCTGCAGAAATAGAAATGCATACTGATGCAGTTGTTAAAGGTCAAAATATTTTATTACATGATGATTTATTGGCAACTGGTGGATCTGCATCTGCTGCTGCTGAATTAATTCAAATGCAAGGAGCTAATGTAACAGCAATTAACTTCTTAGTTGAACTTTCTTTCCTAAATGGAAGGGGCATGATAGAGAAATACTCGAAAAATATTACTAATTTAGCAAACTATTAAAAAAACACCTTAAATGAATTTTGAACAAAGTGAAAATCAAAAAATGATTGCGGATATGATTCGTGATTTTGCTGAAAAAGAAATTAAGCCTAAAATGATGGAATGGGATGAAGCTCAATACTTCCCTGTCGAATTATTTAAAAAATTAGGACACCTTGGATTAATGGGGGTAATTGTACCTACTGAGTATGGTGGTTCAGGTTTCGGATATTTTGAATACATTACTGTTGTTTCTGAAATATCTAAAGTTTGTGGTTCTATCGGACTATCGGTTGCGGCTCACAACTCATTATGTACAGGTCATATCTTGTATCATGGTTCTGAAGCTCAAAAAAAGAAGTATCTTCCAAAATTGGCTACGGCTGAATGGATTGGTGCTTGGGGGTTAACTGAAACTGGAACTGGTTCAGATGCTGGTGGTATGAATACTACTGCAGTAAAAGATGGTGATCATTGGATAATTAATGGTTCTAAAAACTTTATTACGCACGCAATTTCTGGTGACGTAGCTGTTGTTATGGTTAGAACTGGAGAGAAAGGTGATTCTCATGGAATGTCTGCTTTTATTATTGAAAAAGGAACGCCTGGCTTCATGGCTGGTAAAAAAGAGAATAAATTAGGGATGAGAGCTTCTGAAACAGCAGAGCTTATTTTTAATAATTGTAGAGTACATAATGATCAATTAATTGGTAAAGAAGGTGAAGGTTTTCAACAAGCTATGCAAATTCTTGACGGAGGACGTATTTCAATTGGGTCTTTAGGGTTAGGAATTGCGAAAGGTGCTTATGAAGCAGCTTTACAATATTCTAAAGAAAGAGAGCAGTTTGGTCAACCGATTTCTAAATTTCAAGCTATTGCTTTTAAATTAGCAGACATGGCAACTGATATTGAAGTTTCTGAATTATTATTATTACAAGCTGCTTATTTAAAAGACAATCATGAGAACTTAACTAAAGAGTCGGCAATGGCTAAATATGTGTCATCTGAAGTGGCAGTATCTGTGTCTACAGAAGCTGTTCAAATTTTTGGAGGATATGGTTATACAAAAGATTTTCCAGTTGAAAAATTCTATAGAGATTCAAAATTATGTACAATTGGAGAAGGTACTTCAGAGATCCAAAAATTAGTAATTTCTAGGGAATTGTTTAAGAAATAAATAAATAAAAAAGGTTTAAAGGAAAAATTTTAAATAATTACTTGTGAATAAGTTTAATTGTTTTACCTTTGCAAACCAATTTTGAATATAAAAGAATACAAGATATGTTAATAATACCATTAAAAGAAGGAGAGAATATCGAAAGAGCTCTTAAGAAGTACAAAAAGAAGTTTGAGAAAACTGGAATGATGAGAGACTTAAGAGAAAGAAAGAATTTCACAAAACCTTCTGTAGCTAATAGAAAAATGAGAATTAAAGCTGCTTACGTACAAGGTTTACAGCAAGCTGAAATGTAAAAAGTAATTATCGATTTTTACAAAAGGGAATAAGTTTATACTTATTCCCTTTTTTGTTTTATTAGAAATTCTTTTTTAATAATTTATTTCCGTATTTTCGTACATATTATGATAGATGAATTCCTTAATTACTTAGCGAACGAAAAGCGATTCTCAGTTCATACGGTAGTTGCATACAAGAAGGATGTAGAACAATTTTTTGATTCTATTGGTAGCAATGAAATTTCAACAATTAATCACCAAGACATTAGGGCGTATCTTGTTGAAATGGTTGAAGAGGGTAAAGAGAATTCTACAATTAATCGTAAGTTATCAAGTTTAAAAACTTTTTTCAAGTTTCTAAAAAGACAAGAGGTTATTTCAATCAATCCTATGTTGAAAGTACGGGGATTGAAAACAAAGAAGCGTCTTCCACAATTTGTACCTGAGAATCAATTGTGGGATAGGTCAATTTTTTGTGAACATGAGGATGAGTTTTCTAATTTAAGAGATGAATTGATTTTGGAATTGTTTTACCAAACAGGGATTAGACTGGATGAATTGATAAACTTAAAGAGCGTCAATATCTCTTCTGGTTTTATTAAGGTGTTAGGGAAAAGAAATAAAGAGAGGTTAATACCAATTGCACCAAATTTTTTTTTAATGTTGAATAAATATAGAAGAGTCAAAAATGACAATGGGATAAGTTCTGAATTCTTAATAAATACTAAAAATTCAAAAAAAGTAACACCAAAATTTGTTTATAGTAAAGTTAATCACTATCTTGGAAAGGCAACCAATCTTAAAAAGAAAAGTCCGCATGTATTAAGACATACATTTGCAACACATATGTTAAATAACGGAGCAACGTTAGAAAGTATTAAAAAGCTTTTAGGGCATACTGATTTAGTGGCAACGCAAGTTTATACACATAATACATTTAAGCAAGTGAAACATATTTATAAATCATCTCATCCGAGAGGAGGAGAATAAAAAAAAACAAACATGGATATAAAAATAGAAGCAGTACATTTTGATGTAGATAAAAAGTTAGTTGACTTTGTAAACACAAGAGTAAAAAAATTAGAAAACTATTTTGATCATATTGTGTCAAGTGAAGTACACCTAAAGTTAGGAAGTGCATCAGATAAAGAAAATAAAATCACGGAAATAAAATTACACGTCCCAGGAAAGGAATTGTTTGCAAAAAAAGAAAGCAAGAGCTTTGAAGAATCTACAGATTTATGTTTAGAAGCGCTTAGAAGACAAGTTAAAAAGCATAGGGAAAAAATAAAATAAATTATTAACATTAACTTTAGCTCGCATATCGTAAAAAGATATGCGAGTTTTTTATTAACTAAAAATAAATATAATGAAAAAAACAGTAACAGTATTAGTAATGATGATTACGCTCTCATTAAGTGCACAAACAAAGGTTGCAGGCTATGCAATGCCGAACACAGTTTTGGCAAATGGCGTGACGTTGAAAATGAATGGTGGTGGAATGAGAGAAAAATTAATCTTTGATTTATATGTTGGTGTTCTTTATTTAGAATCGAAATCGTCAGATGCAGATGTTATAATGGGGTTAGACAAGCCAATGGCAATAAAATTGAGAATTACTTCTGGAATGATTAATAGAGAGAATATGGAAGAGGCGGTTAGAGAAGGATTTGCAAAATCTACCAAGGGAAATATTGCTCCATTGAAAAAAGATATTGATAATTTAATAAATAAAGGTTTTGCGGATGAAATAGTAAAGGGAGATTTTTTTGATCTTATTTACGTACCGGGTAAGGGAACAATATTAGCTAAAAATAATAAATTATTAGTGAATATCAAAGGATTAGCATTTAAGAAAGCATTGTTTGGGATATGGTTATGCGATCAACCTGCAGACGCTAACCTTAAGGAAGGAATGTTAGGGAAATAAAAAAATGTAAAAAAAACAAAAATAATTTGAGAAAATGTTTTTGTATTAAAAATAAATATATATATTTGCACTCCCGTTAGGAAAGCGGGAGTTGTTTTTTGAAAAAAGTTCTTTATTTTAACAACTAATAAACATAGTATTCGCTTCTGTAGCTCAGCTGGCTAGAGCAGCTGATTTGTAATCAGCAGGTCGTGGGTTCGAGTCCCTCCAGAAGCTCTGTTTATTTTATTTTGGGGAGATACCAAAGTGGCCAACTGGGGCGGACTGTAACTCCGCTGACTTCGT
>Ga0209291_1002785_pt1 | contig 13680 bp, 16 predicted proteins | sample GOMGulsemesocosm_FD_184633 | JGI IMG/M metagenome (GOLD analysis project Ga0209291, IMG submission 184633) | Methane-oxidizing microbial communities from mesocosms in the Gulf of Mexico - GOM9B Gulf of Mexico (SPAdes) (version 2) | ecosystem: Environmental > Aquatic > Marine > Cold seeps...
CCTTCAGCACCAGTCGTTAATATCGTTGGTATTATCGCTGCTTACTTGTTATATTAGCAATTACTAATATAACAAGTAAGCAGGAACAAGTAGTGACAAAAATATTAATTATCGGTGGTGTTGCTGGTGGCGCGAGCGCGGCAGCACGTGCAAGACGGTTGGACGAACATGCTAAAATCATTATGTTTGACCGCGGTCAATACGTCTCTTTTGCCAATTGTGGCCTGCCTTACCACATCAGTGGCGATATAAAGCGACGTGATGCGTTGCTGTTACAGACCCCTGCGTCGTTTAAACAGCGATTTAATGTCGATGTCAGGATCCACAGTCAAGTTAATGCGATCGACGTGGCCAATAAGACCATCGCCGTCGAAAATCTTGCCACTGGCGAAACCTATCACGAATCTTATGATAAATTATTACTGAGCCCTGGCGCTGCCCCGGTTACACCACCGATCCCAGGCCTTAAGAATCCGCTAACATTTAGTTTGCGTACCATGAATGACATGGATGCAATTTTGGCACAGCTCGATAACCACCATGCCAAACGTGCCTGTGTCGTAGGTGCCGGTTTTATCGGTCTTGAAATGGTAGAGGCACTCATTGCCCGTGGTCTTGCGGTTGACCTGGTTGAACTTGCCGATCAAGTGATGCCAAATGTCGATGCAGAAATGGCGCAACCACTCAAAGAAGAGCTGATCCGTCATGGCGTCGGCGTCTATACTGGCCACCAATTACAGCAAGTGACCCATACAGAGAATGGATTAACGTTATCGTTAGATCACACTACGACATTATCATGCGACATTCTAATTAGTGCGGTAGGCGTTCGTCCAGAAACCAGTCTAGCAGTTGATGCTGGCGTCGAGCTTGGCGAAAGTGGTGCGATCAAAGTTGATTGCTACATGCAAACTAATATCGCCGATATTTATGCCGTCGGCGATGCCGTCGAGGATTGTCATTTTGTCGACCATAGTGCACGGTTTATCCCATTAGCCGGACCAGCAAATAGACAAGGACGTATCGCCGCAGAAAACATGCTTGGCGCAAAGGTCAGTTACAATAAAACCCAAGGCAGTGCTATCTGTAAGGTGTTTGACCTAGCCATTGCACAAGTTGGCCTCACTGAAAAGCAACTGAAAAGTAGTGCGATTACTTTCGAGAAGACCTATGTCCATGGCCCAGATCACGCCGGATACTACCCTGGGGCCACCCCGATAAGTCTCAAATTACTCTATTGCCCTGACAGCGAAAAAATTCTCGGAGCGCAGGCCGTCGGCCAAAAAGGGATCGACAAACGGATTGATGTGTTGAGTGTTGCGCAACGTGCGGGGCTAACTATCACGCAATTAAAAGACCTCGAGTTGTGCTACGCGCCGCCGTTCGGTTCTGCCAAAGACATTATTAACCAGGCAGCATTCGTTGCCTCTAACGCATTAAATGGTTCGAGCCCAGTGATCCACGCTGATAGCCTAGACGTTAATGATGATTCAATACAACTTGTTGATATACGTAATAACGGCGAACTTGATAAGCTAGGAACGATTCCCAACGCGATTAACATTCCACTTGATAGCATGCGCGGTAACCTCAACAAACTCGAAAAGCAAAAGACCATCGTTATTATTTGCCAAGTGGGCCTACGCGGCCATGTCGCGACACGTTTATTAGCCAATCTTGGTTATGAGGTGAAGAATCTTGCTGGTGGGTTTAAAACATGGACAATGTTTAATAACACTATCACGCATGAATGGTCGGCATAACGATGCCAATGGATATCGCGGCACTCGAAGAAAATGCCCAGCAGGCAGTGGTGCTATTAAAAGCATTAGCCAATAAGAATCGTTTAATGCTTTTATGTTCACTGGCTGATACTGAATTGTCAGTCGGCGAACTTAACGCAAGAGTTAGCTTGACGCAATCTGCTTTATCACAGCACTTGGCGACATTAAGGCGTGAAGGGTTAGTGACAACACGGCGCGAGTCTCAAACGATCTATTATAGTTTGGCGAGTGAGGAGGTGCGGGCCATTATTGGCACGCTCCATCAGCTGTATTGCGGGAAAGATTAACCGTGTGGTGAGGTATCGAGCGATACCTCACCGATTGCAAATAACTTAGTTAAAAAAACTACCTAGCTTGTCGCTAAGTTTGCGTTTTAATTTATCTTTAGCCTGCTCTTTTTGTTCGTCCACTTTACTTTTAAGCGCGCCACTCGTATCGAGTGAATACTTTGGATCGCTAAATGAACCCTCTATTTTCATCGGAATAGCGACACCCATTAAGTCATCACCGGAGGCCCCGCCCTGGCCTTTTGAGGTGCCCACTAGCGTCGCTTTAAGATGATAGTCTAATGTCGAATCAATGATGTTAGCAAAGCCTTTACCATCTAGGCGCACAAAAGGTGCAGCCATCTCTAACGCGGTATTGTTAACAACACCTTGGGCAATCACAAACTGACCCGTTAATGCCGTGAAATCCGTTTTCTTTTCATCGTTAGCAGTCTCTGCGTCACTGCTGCCAAACATCGCCTTGGCAGAACGAATTTTTTGCGGAATATTGATACCATAAAGCGCACCATCTAGCACTTCGAATTGTCCAGAGCCTTGCAAGCCCTTCTTGATTTTACTCAGTGCTAAGCCACGTCCTGTCGCTTTAAAGCTAAAATTGGTGGTGCCGGCGAGTAAATCGGTATCCGCTAGATCTTTCAACAAGGGTTGCACTGCGATACCAGTGATTTGTTTTTCGATGGCGTAACTATTTTGACCATTACCACCGACCACTTCCGCGTTAAGGGTGATGCTACCTTCGTAGAGCTGTGCCGTCAGTGGCGCTAGCTTTGCCACGCCATTTTCTACAACGGTGCGTATGGTCGTTTTGCCCAGCGTCATACCACTGACTTTCATACCTTCTATGACTAGCTGACCGTCAACATCTAAGCCATTAAGGAAGGTTAAATTCGGTTCAACCTCCGGTGCCTGCTCTTCGGCCTTTGGCGTTTCTTCGCTACTGGTCATAAACTGATCTACGTTCCAGACATTACCGGCGAGCTCATATCGAACCTTGGTTTTGTCAGCGATAGCAACGCTGGCGTTACCACTAAGACTAATGTCATTAGCCTTAATTGCAAGATCATTAACCGCCAGCTGCAACGGCGTTGTTGTCACCGTAATATTACTGCCCATACTTAACGTTAAGTCGCCATTGGGTAAGCTGGTGCCGCTAAGCAAGCTTTCAAGCTCAAGATTGTTTAATGCGATAGTTTGCAGATCTGTACTCACTTTTATGTCGCTATTTAATACAAACTCGCCATTTAAGCCATCCGTAGACAGCGCAATGATCACCTTAAGCGCCGATGTCTCACCCAATGAAAATTCAGTTAAGCTCATTTCTTTCAATGCAATCGACGTGCTCGTTTTATTGACCAAATCTTGCGTTTCGATTTCTGCGTTTGTGATCATCAAACCGGCAAGAGAGATTGATCCTAACGTTGGACCATCACCTTCTTGTCCTTGGGGGGCATCGCTCTGTTGCTTTTTCGACCCGATGTCAGCGAGATTACTTGTGCCATCGCGACGAGTAACAAGGTGGAGCCTAAAGCCATCAAGACTTAACTGACCTAACTCTACATTGGCGGATAATAAGGGGAATAATTTAATCCCAGCCGACACAGCATCAACTGATAATAGATTTTTGCGATTAAAGCCCTGTGGGTTTTCGATCCGAACCTTACCGGTGGTGACCCCTAACGTGGGAAACAGTGTCCAACTTAAATCCCCTTCGATCACTAGGTCACGATTAAGTGCTTGTTTCGCTTGGGCCTGTATTTCAGCTTTATAATCATTTGGATCGACAACTAGGGTGATCACGACGACGGTAGCAATAACAATCACTATCAGCGCGAGTAATATTTTAAATAACTTTTTCATCTTGGTCCCTCAATTTCTAAATATATAATCTTGTGCCATGGCTTATTTGATTGTAGCTATAACTTCGATCATTTACAGCGTTAATGCACTATCACTTATCAACACGCCATTAAGGTCGGCATAAATGTAGTCACCAGGCTTAATAACCTGGCCGGCAATTTCAAGCGGTACATTAAGTAAGCCAGCACCGAGTTTTTCGGTTTTCATCGGGCTGGTGTTAATCGCCTGCACACCTAATGCTATCGTGGCGATGGTGCCTGCATCTCGGATTGCGCCGTTTATCACTAATCCAGCCCAACCGTTATCGCTAGCCGCTTGCGCGAGCATATCGCCAAGTAACGCCTTGCGTAAGCTACCACCACCATCGACAACGATAACTCTGCCAAGTCCGGGTTGACTAACCAGTTGTTTAACGATCGAATTATCTTCAAAGCATTTTACGGTAACAACCTCACCACCAAAGATGATGTTGTTACCATAACTTTTGAACACCGGTTGTAATAACCTAACTTGTTCTGGGTATTGATCGCAAAGATCAGGAAGAAGATCTAACATTTAAGGTCCTTTAATCTTGCTGACTAACGATACATCACCCAGCAATTATTTGATTTGTCCATAAAAAACGCCAGCTGGTATAATCATACTCAGCTGACGTCCTAAATATAACCATCGCCTAACAACCATTAGCTGGTTGGGTATGCGCTCTTTAAAGATTGATAAATATTATCGCCCAGTTGCTCATCACAAGCATGGCTCTTAAGCGCATCCGCTAAATACTCATTGTCTTCTCGACCATTCCAGACTTTAATGTAGCTACCGTCTTTATAGCCGTTGTCTTGGCGGAAATAGTTAAGAACATTTTTTCCGATATACCACTTGTATAAATCAGCAAAGCTAAAGTCGACACTGGCCATTAGTTGATTAAATTCAACATAGGCTATTTTTGAAACTGCCGCTTGACCGACTAACGCTTTGGCTAGTGGTAAGAAATCAAACTTTTCAGCGGGTTCGCTTAAGGCTTCGTTCCAAATTTCTACTGACTTATCTAGGGCTTCTTCCTGGCTCAGTTCTGGGTATTCACGCAATTGAGCACTCATTAAGAAATGCCAAATATCAACAAGCTCTAATTGTACTTGTTCGATATCTGGTACCTGATGTTTCCACCACTTCCAACCGTAATGATCAACCATTTCAGCGCCTTCAACTAAAACGGCACAATGCCAATCTTGACTCGCATCGTTGATCCAATCTGGGTTAATCGCTCCATTGAGCTTATCTTGCATGATAAACATTTGGCGAAGTTGCGCTTTCATATTTAATTCCTAGGGTTGATGAGACTAAGGCGTCTAACGTTATTTCATTGGGCTATCGGCATCATAGCATGAGATTAATAGCTTGTTCATGTGTGAATGGCCTTTACGGCGCGTATATTCGATATTACGGTCTGGAATAGACTCGGGTCTTAAAAAATTGACCAAGGCGTTGGTTATATCCGCTTCACGAATGAGATGAAACATTGGATATGGTGAACGATTGGTAAAATTGGCCGCATCATCAGGCTCGGCACCGCCAAAGCAATATTCTGGATGGAAGCTCGCCAATTGATATATCCCGTCATAACCACGCTCACTCAGTAAATCTTCGGCGAGTGCCAATAGATCTAAATAGCTATAGAAACCTAGACTTGGGATATTAAGGATAAAGAGTGTAGTCGCCGTCGCGCTATCATTATCAAGCAGTTGGCACTGTCCAAGCAATGCATCGATGATTTGTTGATCATCGGCCTTGTTTTGAATGTGATAGCGAATGGATTGTGCCTGCACTTCTGCTTTCGCAAACGGGCAGATATTGAGCCGCACAATAACATCATCGACCCATTTTTTTGTCTGCATCACGATAGCATCGTGATTGCCAACGTGTTGATGTCTTGCAGCTAGCGTTTCGCTCATCGCTTGTTAACCTAAAATATTGAGCACAGCGTTACGACGCAGTGCCCTTGATCGGCTCAATATTGCTGTCATCTGTTGCTAGCTCATCTGCATATTCAGGCGCTTTGCCTTTTAACGCACGATCAACGTTTTTAGCATTAAGTGCTAAATAAATCGTTAACGCTTCCATATCGTCATCTTTAAGCTTAGGTAAAACATTGTCGTGACGTAAAAGTTCAGCAAGTAAATCGGCATTATCTAATGCTTTGTCATAAGCATCTGCCGCTTTTTTATCAGCAGTCCGCAATTTCTCAACTCCCTTCTTGTCTTTAACGATATATTCTATTTCGATCATGTTACAGTCCTCATCACATTATGTCGCGTCGCATACTGTTGTTTTATACAGTGTGCCATACAGTACATCGTTTTTACGCTTTTTGCAAAAACAAATCGTAGAAATTCTTGGTCGTTGTCTGTGCAACTTCCTCAAACGTTACACCTTTTAAATCAGCAATGAATTGCGCTACGTCACGCACAAAGGCTGGCTGATTCTCTTTACCACGATGTGGTACTGGCGCAAGATACGGCGAATCTGTTTCGACCATCATGCGATCTAGTGGTAAGGCTTTTACTACTTCACGCAATTCGCTAGCGTTTTTAAACGTCGCAATGCCAGAGATCGAAATATAGAATCCCATATCAATCGCTTGTTTCGCCATCTCGATGGTTTCAGTAAAACAATGCAACACGCCGCCCACTTTTTCAGCGTGACCATTGCGTAATATATCGATTGTCTGCTCACGGGCATCTCGCGTGTGGATGATGAGCGGCTTGTTGACTGCGACAGCCACGGCAACATGATCGACAAAGCTTTGGGTTTGCACCGCGATTGTTTCTGGGGCGTAAAATGCGTCAAGACCTGTCTCGCCAACGGCGACAACCTTGTCATCTCGGCATAATTTTTCGAGTAACAAAGGATCGGTTAAGTTTTCTTGATAAAGCGGATGCTGGCCACAACTTGCGTATATATTGTCGTAAGGCTTTATTAACTCAAGCATCTGAGGATAAGAATCAAGATCAACACTAACACACAACATTTCCTTAATGCCATTGGCATAAGCGTTATTGAGTACGTTATCGAGGGAATTGTTGTATAAACTTAAATCTAATTTATCTAAGTGGCAGTGGGAATCTATTAACATGGGTCTCTTTTACATTGTTGAAGTAGTATCGGTGGAATTTAGCTTGCGATTAAGCAATTTCTCAATTTCACTTCGGATCCTAATATGACTTTCTTCCAATCCAATGCCTATCCCTGCAGGTCGTCCACCATGACAACCGGTTGGGTTTAGCCACACCACTTTTGCAGTAAAGCGCGTTGCTTCGATATCATCCGGCAAAGTTAGGGTTATCGCAACAGTCTCGCCAAGTCTCGCTGAATCAGCGCTATTAAAGAACAAGCCACCATTATGAATAAACGGCATGTAATCGCGGTAAAGTTGTTGGATTGTTGTGTATTCAGCAGCCAGTTCTAACATGATATTCCTTTAATTAGGCATTCTTAATAGAGTTTACTATAACTTGCTGTAACTGTAACAGCACATTCACACCATTATTAAGAATTAATTGTTGTTTTAACTCGCAAATGCCACTATCTAACTGCATTATCGTTGTGCTTGGTAGCGTTACTAAGTCTGCACAAGTATTAGCATTTAAGCCTAGCGACGTGCTTTTCGTGACTTGCAATTGCATCTTTAAGGCATCACGGTGTACCCGCTGAATTAAATTAAGAACCGTTTCAATCTCTATTTCACTGGTATGTTGACGTAAATACTCAATAAAGGTTAAACATTGTTGTGGTGCTAACTTCGTACCCGTACCCGCACTCGCCAAAGCCACCGCATACTGCTCAACAATATGTTGCAACGGTTCAATGGCATTACTTTGCGCCATCGCCAGGGCCTGTAACGGTGAGCCATCAAGCAGGTGTAATTGAGCCAAATTAATTGGCTGCTCGAGTTGACGGTTGAGCCATCTCAGCGTTTGCTCTGCTTTGGGGGTATCAACCGTTTGTTGTGAGCAACGACTCATGATGGTCGCAGGAAGCTGCGCTGGTTGGTCAGTACTTAGAAAAAAATGGACACCTTGCGGTGGTTCTTCAAGCATTTTTAGTAAGGCATTAGCGGCTGAGACTGTCATCAAATGGGCGTTTGCAATCTGCACCAAGCGATATTGACTGAGCAGGCCTTTTTTAAGTAGCTGCGCATTGCAACTACGGATCTGATCGATCGATATTTGGGCTTTCCCCGCTAAAGGGGCTATCGAGATATAATCGGGGTGCGTGCCGCTAAGATGTAGAAGGCAATGCTGACATTGACCACAGCCCTTACTGCCCGCCGCTGATGCGATTGGCGCGCTGCAATGGCGTAATTCGACCAAGCGCACCACTAGCTGCTCGACACCCAAACCCTTGCCGGTGCGAAATAACGTAGCATGGTGCCATTGCTGTTGTTGGCTAAAGTTAGCATAGAGTTGTCGAAGCCACGGATAGAGTCCAGCTGCAGGAGTTACCATTTACGCACCACTTTTTGCTAAGAAATCAGTTAGTGCATGTTCGATACTTTTCGCGACTTGCTCAATAGACTGCGATGCATCAATTAAAACGACCGTGTCATCATTCGCGGCAGCCTGTAGATATACTTCACGCGCCCGCTCGAAAAAAGACAATTGATTTTGTTCAATCCGATCTAATTCACCGCGCGCTTTGGCTCGACTCAAACCAAGGCTAGGTTCAATATCAAGATATAGCGTAAAATCTGGTTTAAAATCGCCAAGCACCGCAGACTTTATCGGTTCAATCGTATCAGTTAGACCACGTCCGCCACCTTGGTAAGCTTGAGAAGACAGATCATGACGATCGCCGACAACCCATTTTCCTGCCGCTAACGCTGGCTTAATAACGCGTTCTACGAGTTGACTGCGCGCTGCATACATCAACAGTAGTTCACTTTGTTCGGTTAGTTCTTCATCGGGATGTGGCTCTTTGACCAACGTCCGCATAGCCTCGGCTAATGGCGTACCACCCGGCTCTCTTGTGCCCACAATATCGACAATGCCTTGGGCGTTTAAAAACTGATGAACACCAGTGATCGCCGTAGACTTTCCTGCCCCCTCAAGACCTTCAATAACGATAAACTTCGCCATATTCTCAATACTCTTTCTGTTTGTTGCTACCATGATCGATAACGAGCTACTGTTATTAATCATTAAAACTAGCTTTATATACTATCCTAGCCCGTTAGTACATAAAGGCTTTGCAAAACCAACGATTTGGCGACGTTCAATCAATCCTCTGCTACAATTATCAAGTGATTTAAACGGGCGTAAAATATTTAGCCCCTAATCGTCATAATTTGTGTTATCTTTGCTAAACCACTTTAATCATTGGAATTTATTGTACTCTTTGCAAGGCTAACTCATGTTCAAAAAGATGTTCAAACGCTTGTTAAACAATAATAGTGCTGCACCGGCGAACCTAAATTTTTTCGAGGATTCACGTCGCGGTGAACGAAAAATCGAACAACCAAGCAGTTCAATCACACGCGCCAGGCCGGTGGTCGCTAGCGCCATAACGCCGCCAACGTTCACCGACCAATATCAAGTACAGTTCTATCATTTTCTATTTGGCAAGGGCCAGACACACCAACCACAGTTAAGTGACGAGTTGTCACTGGAAGTCGCTGAGCAGATAGACAAGCTACTCGATAGTCCCGAGTTGATCTTTGAATCGCTTCCGGTGTTGCCGCTATCGTTAGTCAAAATAATGGCCCAAAGTGCTAGTAAGCAGTTTGACATTGAGAACATTATTACACTGATTGAACAAGAACCCGCCATCGCAGCGAAAGTACTAGAAATCGCAAACTCGCCGATATATAACAAAGGTGCAAAAGAAGTTGTCGCTATTCGTTCAGCATTCATGCGCATCGGTATTGCAGGGTTATCCGAAGGGGTAATAAATGGTTTTTTAAGCAAACTCGTCCCGCAGCAAAATATCTATTTTCAGCTTTATGGCAAGCGTATTTGGCAGCACAGCTTGTGTATTGGGTCCTACGCGCAAGCGCTCATTGCCACCACACCATCTGCACAACACGCCGAGCAAGGATATCTACTCGGGCTAATCAGCCGGCTCGGCGATGTCATCATCTATCAGTTACTTTTAGATGCGTTTGCGGTGGTTCACCCAGATTGCTGCCCTGATTCGGTGTGGTTTAAAGATATTATGTGCAAAAATTCGAGACGTCTTACTTACCGTATCGCAAAGCATTGGCACTTCCCACAATCAATGATTGATGTGCTGGCCAGCCAAGAAAATATTCAAAGTGCAGACCAATGCCAAGCTGTAGTGGCGAAAAACCCATTGGCACTCTATATTTATGAAGCGCGTATCATCAGCGAACTGAAGATGCAATATGATGGGAATTACCTAAAAGATGAGCCTTTGCGCGCTGCTAAAAATACATTACTTTATAGCAGAGAGGCTCACACCTATTTTGAACAGGTTATTGAGTAGCGTTCAATCATTTGTTGCGCGACAGATACCGGCGTAACGCTTTATTGTGTTCAGCAAGGGTTTTAGAAAAGTAGTGACCGCCAGTGCCAGAAGCCACAAAATATAGATATGAAGAAGCTTTAGGGTTTAACGCCGCAATAATCGATTCTTCGCTAACCATAGAAATGGGCGTTGGTGGTAATCCTTTCATCGTATAGGTGTTATACGGATTTTTATCCCGTAGATGTGCTCTTGTTATATCCCCGTTATAATCAGCTCCGGCGCCATAAATAACCGTTGGATCCGTTTGCAAACGCATACCTTTGCGTAAGCGATTAACAAAAACACCGGCGATGGTTTTACGTTCACTGGCCAATGCCGTTTCTTTTTCGATAATTGATGCTAATACCAACGCTTGATATGGCGTTTTTAACGGCAAGTTCGCCTGACGATTGTGCCAATGCTTTGCCAACACGGCGTCGAGTTTGTGTTTCGCTCGGGTTAGAATGGCGTTAACGTTAGTTTGATCGGAGAAATGATAAGTATCTGGGTAAAACATCCCTTCAAGTGCGGCATACGGATAGGCGGCATCGGCACTAATATTTGGCTGTTGGAAATTGTGCAAGTCAGTTAATGATCCCTCCGACAGATGGCTATTTTTTCGCAGGATATCGAGCCACTGCGAAAAACTTAGCCCCTCAATTAGGGTGATCGAAAACTGCGCTTCGACACCACTGCTCAAGACACTAAATAGCGCGCTAGGGGTCATATTATCGCTAAGACGATATCGCCCTACTTTAAGCTGAGCAAGCTCAGGTTGTTGCCACAGCATCAGTCGATAGGCCAAACGGTTCTCAACTAGTCCTTGTTTGGTCAATCGTTTGAGTACTTTACGACTATTATCACCGTCTTTAACACTAAATAGTTGCTGGGTGATTACCGGTTGCGGCGTATTTGAAAACTCCTCCAACCAATGTTTGGCATAGAGTAAACCGACGATACCGACAACCAACACCATCGCACTGATTGAAAGTAACCACTTGAGAACGACCATTCCACTATTTTTTTCCACAATTACCCTTGCCTATAATTAATGCTGAAATCTGTTTAATGTGTTGACCGATTGGGAAGTTGTGCTGCGCGACCATCACGACAGGAACCAATTCCATCAAGCTGTTAGTGATAAATATTTCGTCGGCCTTTAGCAATTCATCGAGGGGGAATCGCCCTATTTCTATGTCATAGCCACTGTTTTTACATTGCGCTATAACATGCTCTCTCATTACGCCACAAACCCCAGACAATTCCAGGCTCGGCGTAAATAGTCGTCCACCTTTAAGCCAAAATACGTTGGCCAAATTACTTTCCACCACGAAGCCCTGACAATCGAGGACAATCGCGTCATCCCAGCTATGTCGATCTATTTCCTGGCGCACCAAGACTTGTTCGAGACGATTAAGGTGCTTAAGACCCGCAGTAATGGGGTTGATCCCTAACGGAATTGAACTGATCCCAGCGCTAATTCCACTGTTCCTTAAATTTTGGTAATGTCGGGGTAACGTCGAAGTTGTAACGATCACACTTGGGGAATCACACCCTACGCTGGAATAGCCCCGGGCACCAATACCACGGGTAATAACAACCTTGATAATGCCTGAGGTTAACGATGTGGCTAAGGTGAAGATCTGGCACTCAATACTCTCAATATCTACGTTATTGATTTTTAAGCGAACACATCCTTGCACTAAGCGGTCAATATGACGCTCAATAAGACAACACTTGCCGTCGCGAACCAAAATAGTGGTGAATAAACCATCACCATAGCTAAGTCCACGATCGTTAGCGTCAATATGTGTCGCCGGCTCGCCGTTTAACCAACACCCTATCGTCATTATTTATCTTGACCGATACGAGACGCTACCGCACCAGTTTGATCTTTATACTTGGCATTCGCGCGTTTGTTATACGGTTTTTGCGCTGGGCTTGATAACAACTCGAAATTTAATGCGCCAATTGGCATACCTGCGCGCAAGGCTAACGGTAATTTACCGGCATTAATAAATTCAAGTACGATATTGCCAGACCAGCCAGGATCAATACGATGAGCCGTCACGTGGACCATCAGACCCAAACGCGCCAGTGATGAACGACCATCCAACCAACCAACGATGTCAGCTGGCAATGTTACAGACTCTAAGGTCATCGCCAGTGCAAGTTCACCAGGGTGAAGAATAAACGGTTGATCGCCTTCTAATACGATTTCATCGCTCATGACGCTGTTAAGCGCTTCTTGAACGTCTTCTTTAGGCCCTGAAATGTCAATAAATGGCGCATTATGCCCTTCAAACACCCGGAATTTATTGCCTAAACGAACATCAACTGTAACACCACTGATGCTTTCACTATCCGGCGCAGGGCTAATAACAATCTTCTGTTGTTCAAGATATTTAATGATTTCTACGTCACTTAAACGCATACCAGGTGTTTCCTTTTATCGATGTAATAGTCGGTTTATTTCTGACTTAAGTATTTCAATCGCAATGCGATTTTTACCGCCGCGCGGGACAATAATATCAGCATATTGCTTAGAAGGTTCAATAAACTGCAAAAACATTGGTCGTACAGTTTTTTGATATTGTGCCAATACAGAGTCCATGGTGCGACCGCGTTCTTGAACATCACGTAACAAACGTCTGGTTAAACAGACATCGAGTGGCGCATCCATATAGATTGACGCGTGGAATAGGTCGCGCAATTTCGGGTTGGTCAGCAGTAAGATGCCTTCCAACACGATCACGCGCTTATTGCCCATCGTTAACGTTTCGCTGGTGCGCGTGTGCGTTGTATAACAGTATTGCGGTAGCTCGACGCTGCCACCTTGTTGTAGCGTTTCGAGGTGTTCACTTAATAAATCATGCTCTAATGAACTCGGGTGATCATAGTTAGTCAACACACGTTCTTCCATCGACAAGTCACTTTGATCACAATAGTAATAATCTTCGTTGATCACGCCAATTTGGTTGCTGCCCACTTCGTCTATCAATTCTTTTACAATGGTTTGTGCGAGTAAACTTTTGCCTGAGGCAGAAGCGCCGACTATTGCAATGAAGATACAGTCTTTCATTTTATTCTCCGGTGGCCATCGTCACGATGGTCAAATTGGTTTGATTAAGTTTAATGGTTAATGCCTGTGCAATATTTAAATAGGGTGCACTTAATTCTGAATCCGCATTAAGTAAGGTTGGCTTACCTTCTTCAATATCCGTTGCGATTTG
>Ga0209291_1002787_pt1 | contig 13674 bp, 14 predicted proteins | sample GOMGulsemesocosm_FD_184633 | JGI IMG/M metagenome (GOLD analysis project Ga0209291, IMG submission 184633) | Methane-oxidizing microbial communities from mesocosms in the Gulf of Mexico - GOM9B Gulf of Mexico (SPAdes) (version 2) | ecosystem: Environmental > Aquatic > Marine > Cold seeps...
GCTAAACGTGTTGAGGAAGCTTTCAGAATTATCTTAAAAGATCCTAACGTAAAATGTATTTTAGTAAACATCTTTGGAGGAATCGTTCGTTGTGATCGTGTTGCTGAAGGTATTATTGCTGCATTTAAGAGCATGGGAGACGCTATGAACGTACCATTAATTGTTCGTTTACAAGGAACAAATGCTGATATCGCTAAAAAATTAATTGATGATTCTGGACTAGATGTTCAGTCTGCAACTGCTTTTAAAGAAGCTGCTGATAAAGTAAAAGCTGTTTTAGCTTAAAACCCCCAGTGGTTATAACAAAACAACTTGTAGCTTATTAATGCAATTAGGTTATTATATAAAAAAGCTCAAACATATTGTTTGAGCTTTTTTTGTTATATTCGGTACTTCCAAAACTATCTATCATGAGTACTGAAGAGAAACTAAGTGCCTTAAGTCAGTTAATTGCATTTGCCAGAACCGGCAAAGCAATCAAAGATGTTGAATATGATTTTTTAGTAATCATTGCAAATCAAATAGGTGTTACTAAAGAAGTCTTTGACAAACTATTACTTAATCCTGTTCCTCATGTAAACCTGCAGACAGAAAGCGAACGAATCGTGCAATTTCATAGGATTTTACTTTTAATGAATGTAGACCGTGAAATTGAAACTGATGAATTAGAAAAAATTCACCAATTAGGTTTAAAAATGGGGTTGAATATCCAAGCTATTGACAAAACATTAGAAATAATGCATCATTACAAAAATAATAACATCCCTCCAGAAGTATTACTAAGTATATTTAAAACATATTATAATTAGATAATTGCTTATCGTAGAAACCTATAAATTAAATACTGTTGTAACCTATACATCAGTAGCGCTATTACAACCCCAAAAAACACCCCTGTAAGCACATCCCCAGGATAATGTACTCCAATATAAATTCTACTATATCCAACTATAACAGCCCAGGTCACAAGTAAACTTCCTACGTATTTAAAATGAGGTTTCAATACTTTTCCAAGAAACACTGCCAATGCCATTGAACTAGCAGCATGTGCCGAGAAATATCCATACCTCCCACCACAGGATGGTTTTACCCTTCTCATAACTTCGAAAAAATCAATATCATAACATGGTCTTAAACGCATAAATCCATCTTTAAATACATTTGCCAACTGGTCCGTTAATGTTATCATAAAAGCAACCATTAATACAGTTATAACTGTGATTTTTATATTTGTTTTTTTAAACAATAAATACACTAAAAGAATATACAATGGTACAGAATTCCACTTACCCGTAATAAACATCCAGAAACCATCCCAAGTGGTAGACCCTAAACTATTTAGATACTGAAATAATTGCTTATCTAATTGTATTAATTCTTCCATTATTCTTCGTATAGCGCTATTTCTTTATCGTAAAACGCTGTAGCTTCTTTAATACAAGTTTCAGCTTCATCAAGTAATTCCTCTTCATCACTTTTATCAAAATCTTCAAACCATTCAATTTCATCATTTTCTAAATTGATGATAAACCTTGGAAAAGCTGTGTGAATAATAAAAATAGCAGTTGGGAACTCAGAATTATCTCCTAATATAAACTTTGGTAACTCCATAATATTTTTTAATTCTTAATTAATTTTTTAGTAATATAATTAAACCTCATGAACAACAATATAGAGGAAACTGTTAAACCAGCCAACAACCCTAACCATATCCCTGAACTTTTATAATCGGTATGTAATCCTAAATAATAACTTATCGGAAATCCAAATACCCAATATGCAATAAATATTAATACTGTCGGTATTTTTACATCTTGTAAGCCACGTAATGCTCCTAAAACTACAACCTGTATTCCATCTGAAATTTGAAAAACAGCTGCAATTAACAACAATACGGATGCTGTTTTAACAACTTCCATTGTATTAGATAAATCTGCAACATTATTATAATTCACAAATAAATCAGGAAATACATTATGAAATGCTACAAATATCCCAGCAAAAATAATTTCAATAAACAGCGTTAACAAAAACACTGAAAACGCCACTCGTCTTAACTCCTTAAAGTTTTGTAACCCCTTCTGATTCCCTACTCTAATAGTTGCCGCTACACTTAACCCCATTCCTACCATAAAGGTTAATGATGATAACTTTAGAGCTATCTGATTTGCTGCTTGAGCATTACTTCCTAAAACTCCAGAAAGCCATATTCCTGCTGTAAAAATTGCTACTTCAAAAAACATCTGTAAAGCGGATGGAATTCCTAAAGAAAGTATCTTATTAACAACTGATTTTTTAATAATTGAGAAGTCCAAGTTCGTTATATAAGGTTTAAACTTATCTCTTGATTTTAATAGTAACCAGATAAATATCAACATCACCACTCTTGAAATCAACGTTCCAATAGCTGCTCCTACAATTCCTAATTCTGGAAACCCGAACTTTCCATAAATCAATAAATAGTTCAACACAATATTTATTACGTTTGCTAACAAAGTAGCCCACATGGCATATTTTGTTTGAGATAATCCATCAGAAAATTGCTTAAAAGCCTGAAACATGATCATTGGAATTAATGAAAACGCAACTATTTCTAAATATGGAATTGCCAAAGCCACTACTTCAGCTGGTTGCTTCATATGATGCATTAATGGTTTAGATAGTAGTATTAAGCCAAACAATATAGACCCCAGAACAGTACATAAGAACAATCCATGTTTAAAAGCAGCTTTACCCTTTGCTACATTCCCTTCTCCATCTGCTTCCGCTACTAAAGGAGTAATTGCTGTTGAAAAACCAATTCCTAATGACATGGCAATGAATAAAAAACTATTCCCTAATGAAACTGCAGCCAACTCCGTAGTTCCTATTTTACCAACCATAATATCATCAATCAGCCCTACAAACGTATGACCAACCATACCTAATATAACTGGGTAAGCAAGTTTTAAATTGTAACGAAATTCTTTAGTATAAGTAGTAAGATTCAAAGCAAATATATTGTGATTACAAATGTAAGTCATAGACTTGTAAAAAACAGTATCTTCGTTAAAAAGAGATGTATGAGTACTTACTTTAAGCAAATTCCAGAAGTTCCAAAAACAATAAATAGCACTAACTGTATTGCTAGAATAATTGATGGGATTGGCTTTCGATATTATTGGGCTACCGAAAACTTAACCGATAATGAGTTTCTATTTTCACCAGGAAACGGCAGTATGAATATTACGGAATTAAATCTTCATATCTATGACTTGGCTTTTATCACCAATAAAACTTTTGGATTAATCGCTCCCTATCAAAAAGAATCATTTAATGATTTTAGTAGTGCTCGAAAAGAAATTCTATCGCTGTATGAAGCATGTAGCAAGCACTTAAAACTCATAGATAATGACAATATCCTAAACGATTATATTGTTAATCCAAAATCATTTGATGGAGAATTTTCTTTTTGGTATTTATTAAACGGTCCTATTGCTGACTGCTTAACCCATATAGGACAAATTACCAACTGGAGAAGGCTCTCAGGAAACATACAACCTAAAGCAAATGTTTTTTTAGGAAACTAACTTATTTTTTGATTTTCTTATTTTGTATAACTTCATACTTATCAAATAGGTATACTAATGAGGTCATTGTAGCCGCCCCCAACTCCAATTCTCTTTTATTTACATGTTCAAAAGTATCATTCGCTGCATGATGGTGATCAAAATAACGTTGAGAATCTGGTCGTAAACCACACAATACGTTATCGCCTTTTAATGGACCAATATCAGCTCCACTTCCACCTTTTTCAAAATAATGAATTAAATAAGGTTTGAAAAGTGATTTCCATGACACCACTTTTTCAAAATTTTCATCAGAACAATCAAAAGAAAATCCTCTTGGTGTAAATCCTCCAGAATCACTTTCTAAAGCAAACACATGATTTTCATGTTTCTCAGTAGCTATTTTTGCATATTTTTTTCCTCCACGCAATCCGTTCTCTTCATTCATAAACAATACAACACGAATAGTGTGTTTTGGCTGATAACCTGTTTGCTTTAATAAGTGTAATACCTCCATAGACTGCACTACTCCTGCTCCGTCATCATGGGCGCCATCTCCTAAATCCCATGAATCTAAATGACCTCCTACTACCATTATTTTATTCGGGTAAGTACTTCCAGTGATTTCTCCAATAACATTATAAGATTGTACATCTTTTAACTGCTTACAATGTTGCGAAAAATAGAATTCAATATTCTTATCTAATTTCAACATCGCACTTAATAATTCAGCTCCATTAGTACTAATTGCAGCTGCAGGAATTCTTTTCATTACGGGAACATCTCCATATGTCATTGACCCAGCATGCGGATAATCATCCAAACGTAAATTCATAGAACGAACCAAAACCCCAACTGCTCCATAAGCAATTGCTTTTTCTGCTCCTTTATAACGTTGCTCAACACAACCTCCATAAGCCTGAAATGTGCTAATTAGTTCTGCTTGCATAGGACGGTTGTAAAAAACTATTTTACCTGCTATTTTCTCTTTCCCTAATTGTTCTAATTCATCAAAACTTGTAACTTCAATTAACTTAGCTTTTATCCCCCCTAATGGCGTAGCAATTGATCCTCCTAAAGCACAAATAGGTAAGGTTGTTGATTTCCCAGGAGCTGTTTCGATATACGCATATTCTTTAGTTCCTCTTACCCATTTTGGCACCATCACAGGCTGTAACCACACTTTATCCAAGCCTAACTTGTCTAATTCTTCCTTAGTGTATTTTACGGCTTTTTCTGCATTATATGATCCTGATAACCTTCCCCCTATTTGATTAGATAAATGATTTAACCAGTCATATGACTTCCCATTAACTAATGAAGCATCATAAATATTCTTTAACATTTTAGCATCTTCAGTTTGCGAAAATGTCACCATACTAAAAATCATTATCAATAATAAAACCTTATTCTTCATTTAATTTTTTTTTATACTGAGCTAAATTCTCTTTGATTTCCGAACTTAATTCAGGCTCTTTTATATCATCAAACTCCTTTAATTTGTCATAAATTGTTTTAGCAACTATATATCGTGCCGATGGCTTATGATCTGCAGGAATAACATACCATGGTGCTTTTTCAGTTGAAGTATTATTAATAGCATCCTGATAACACGACTGGTACTTATCCCATAATTTTCGTTCTTTTAAATCTCCTGGGGAGAATTTCCAATTTTTATCCCTCAATTCAATACGACGCAATAACCGATTTTTTTGTTCAGACTTACTTAAGTTTAAGAAAAATTTAAATATTAATGTACCATTTTCAGCAATGTGCTTTTCAAAATTTCTGATTTGCTCAAAACGCTTTTCCCAAAAAAAACCATCAATATCATCTACTGAATTAATATCTGGCAAATTTTCTCCTAAAATATATTCAGGATGTACTCTTGTCACCAATACATTTTCATAATGAGTTCTATTAAATACCGAAAACTTACCACGTGAAGGCAATGCTATGTAATGCCTCCACAAATAATCATGATTTAACTCTAACGAAGTTGGTACTTTAAAACTATGTACTACAATTCCTCTTGTATTAAAATCTTTAAAAACTTCTCGAATCAAACTATCCTTACCTGCTGTATCCATTCCTTGTAAACAAACCAATACACCATATTTCCCATGAGCATATAAGGTATCTTGTAATTTCCCTAATTTCTTTCGAAGCTTTTTCAGTTCCTTTTTTACATCATTGTCATCGTCCAACTTAACATTCGTTTTAAAACCCGATAATTGAATTTCTGAAGTAACTTTATATTGTTTTATGTTTATATCTTTCATCTACTTATTCTAATGCGTTAAATCCCTATAAATATATTAAAATTTAATATCTTACCACTTTAAAATTTAGATTGATGTCAGAGAAAACAATAAACATTATTACTGAAGCTTTTAAAGCAATTCCAGCTGGAGATCAACTTGTAAAACAAGATGGAAAACGTGAGGCTCGGTACAAAAAACTTGGAGCTTATGTTTATCGTAATGCTGTTAAGAAAAACGGACTATATCTTTCAAGTAACAAAGAAGGTGTTGGTGTTGCATATGTTATTGATCCAAAAAATAACAAGAAGACATTTGGTGATTTTATAAATGATTTAAAATTTGCGTTTGGAGTTTCTGGAATCAAAAAAGCCTTAGCAATTTCTAAGCGCCAAAAATACATCCAAGATCAGCGTCCAAAAAACGATAAATATATGTATTGGGAGTTTACAGGTGTAAATCCTAACTACCAAGGATTAGATGCACCTTCGTTTTCAATGGCTGAATTAAGAGATGATGTTTACACAGATGCTCATGAAAGAAAAATGTCGATTTTTACAGAAACATCTATCAGAAAAAACATGATTGTTTATAGACGTTATGGTTTTGACATTTATCATGAATGGACAATGCCTGATGGTTCTACAATGTGGTTTTTAAAATATGACACTTTAAACAAACCTGAATTTGTTAAAAAATAAACTAAAAAAGCCACTCATTCGAGTGGCTTTTTTAGTTTACTTACTTGCAAATAACTTAATATCTTGCTCTGAAATTTCGTTTTCTCCAAGAATAATTAATCGTTCAATTACATTACGCAACTCTCGAATATTTCCTGTCCAATCATACTCTTGCAATAATTTAATTGCTTTCTTAGAAAACCCTTTTACCGGGACTCCTTGATCACTAGCTATTTTTTTTGCGAAATGAGCTATCAATAAAGGTATATCATCTCGTCTATCATTTAAAGCCGGAACTTTAATTAATATTACTGCCAAACGATGGTATAAATCTTCCCTGAAATTACCCTCAGTTATTTCTTTTTTTAAATCTTTATTTGTCGCAGCAACAACTCTAACATCAACTTTAATATCCTTATCACTACCTACACGTTGTACCTTACTCTCTTGTAAAGCCCTCAATACTTTTGCTTGAGCTGTAAGACTCATATCTCCTATTTCATCCAAAAAGATTGTTCCACCGTTAGCTGCCTCAAATTTTCCTGCTCTATCTTTATTAGCAGAAGTAAATGCACCTTTCACATGTCCAAATAACTCACTCTCGATCAATTCTGAAGGAATTGCCGCACAGTTTACTTCAATCATTGGTCCTTTTGCCCTTTGGCTTTTTTGGTGTATCCAATGCGCAACTAATTCTTTACCTGTTCCGTTTGGACCTGTAATAAACACTCTTGCATCTGTTGGAGCAACCTTATCAACCATTTCTTTAATATGAGAAATAGCTTCACTTTCTCCAACCATTTCATATTTCTTAGATACTTTTTTCTTTAGTCTTTTATTCTCTACAGCCAATTCTGTATTATCTAAAGCATTTCGTACTGTATTTAATAATCTATTCAAATCTGGTGGTTTTGATATATAATCAAAAGCTCCCATACGCATTGTTTTTACAGCTGTGTCTAAATCACCATGCCCTGATATCATTACCATTGCCGTTTCTGGTTTTATTTTTTTAGCAGCCTCTAACACTTCAACACCATCCATTTTTGGCATTTTAATATCGCACAATACTAAGTCATAATCAGATTTTTTAATCATCTCCATCCCAATCAAGCCATCTTCTGCAGCTTCAACTTCATATGATTTGCTTTCTTCAGAAAGTATTTTAACGAGTACTCTTCTAATTGCAGCCTCATCTTCGATTACTAATATTTTTGACATACTATACTATTTCTTGTATTAAAAAATTGAATATTTAAATATACATTATTCTCTAATTCTATACTCTATTCTACACTATCAATATACAAGAAACTTAAAAAGTCGATAAAAAACATTTTTAGCTGATCAACAACATTAACATAGGTTAAAAATACCCAATACTAGGTATTTCATAATACGTTAATATATTATATATTTACACTGTCTATAAGAAGTTATAGATTAAGTAAGTTTTTTTGGGGTAAAAAATCTCTGCCAGTTTTTCTGTCAGAGATTTTTTTTGTTTTAGATAACTCATTTCAAGTATAAACAGCTGATTTAAATCATCTTAAAAAACAGCCAATTAACACACAATACTCATTAATACTGTTAAAATACACAGATATTAGACATAGAACACATGGGAACATGAAAAATACCCAATATTAGGTATTTCAAAATACGTTAATAAACTATATATTTATACTGTCTATAAGAAGTTATAGATTAAGTAAGTTTTTTTGGGGTAAAAATCTTTGATAATTAATTATCAAAGATTTTTTTTTGCCCATAAAATTTAAATATATTCTTAAAAAATAGTCTTGGAAAAATATTTTCTCCCAAGACTATAGAATACTTAAAACTATTTGATCGTTAGTATTTCAACCATTTATAAATTTCTTTATAACTAGGTTTTTTTCCATACATTAAAATACCAACTCTGTATATTTTTGCTGCAAACCATACAGTACCAATAAATGTTGCAAACAATAATACAACAGATAAAATCTGCTGCCACATTGGTACCCCAAATGGTATACGCATTAACATTACTACTGGAGAAGTAAATGGTATAAATGAGAATACCTGTGCTACAGTTCCATGCGGATCTTCTAGCACCGTAAATCCTCCTACATAAACCGCTAAGATTAACGGCACCATAATTGGCATCATGAACTGTTGCGTATCAGTTTCATTATCTACCGCTGCACCTATTGCAGCATATAATGAACTATATAATAAAAACCCTCCAATAAAAAATAACAGGAACATTACTATTAAATTAGCTAAAGGCAAGTTGTATACTTCATTTAACAACAAGCTTATTTTCTCTTGCATATCTCCATTCTTCATTGCTTCTTGCACCATTTCCTGCTGAGGACTTTGCATTTCTGACATATTCACACCAAAAACAGAAGATAACACTACTGATAGTATCGTTAACAATAATACCCAAATTACAAATTGAGTAATTCCTGCTAATGACGTACCAAATATTTTCCCCAACATTAATTGCATTGGCTTTACTGAAGAAATAATTACTTCAATTATCCTACTTGTTTTTTCCTCAATAATACTACGCATAATCATATTACCATAGATAATGATAAACATGAATAATAAGTACCCAGACACCATACCAAAACCAAGTTTTAAACCTCCACTTAATTTAGATGTTTTCTCTCCAGCATAACTTTCTTGATTGATATCTATTCGGATTCTAGCTTCTCTAATTTTCTCAATATTAAATCCTTTATTTTTATAATTAATATCGGTAAGACGGCTCGCTATTTTTGACTCTAAATCAGCTATTAATGTTAATGATGGCGTATCCTTAGAAAAAAACTTTACATTTTTTTCTAACTGTCTTACACTATCAATTTTTGGTATATAAAGTAATCCATAATGCTCCTGCTCTTCAACATCAACTCTTGCTTGAGTTAAATCAATATTATTTAAAATACGATATTTAGTAGATGATGTATTATCTGCAAAAATTTCTTTCGCTAAACCTGATTCATCAACAATATCAATAATACGTTCTTTATTCTTATTGATATTTGTTAAAAAACCAATCAATAATCCTAAACCAATCATGATCAACGGACTTACAAAAGTCATGATGATAAATGATTTATTTTTCACCTTATTAAGGTATTCTCTTTTAGTTATAAGTGGTAAGTGATTCATTTTTGGAAAATTAATTGTTTTGAACAGATTGAATGAAAATATCGCTTGCAGATGGAATAACTTCCGTAAAATGATTTACTTGTCCTTGGTTTGTTAAAAATGATAACAATTCATTTGGGGTGCTAGATGGATCAATTTTAATTTTCACCTTTACATCTTCATGAATAGATTTAAATGATGCTGGCGCAATAGAAAATTTGTTTTCCAGTAAACTTCGTAAGCCTGCCTCGTTATCAGTACTTACACCAACTTCAAAGGTATTCGATTTAAATTGTTTTTTAATATCTAATAATTTTCCGTCTAATATTTTATTTGACTTATCTATCAAAGCAATATGATCACACAACTCTTCTACTGATTCCATACGGTGTGTAGAAAAAATAACTGTTGCCCCGTCTTCTCGCAATTTTAAAATTTCATCTTTAATTAAATTGGCATTTATAGGATCAAAACCACTAAATGGCTCATCAAAAATCAGCAATTTAGGTTTGTGCAATACCGTTACTACAAACTGTATTTTTTGAGCCATTCCTTTAGAAAGCTCTTGTACTTTTTTATTCCACCAATCGCCAATTTCTAAACGATCAAACCAATATTGCAATCTTTCTTTAGCTTCAGCTTTAGTCAAACCCTTTAATTGAGCTAAATACAAGGCTTGTTCACCAACTTTCATAGATTTATACAAACCACGCTCTTCAGGTAAGTACCCAATATCTTTTACATGATTCTGCTCTAAGGGTTTACCATCCAAAGTAATCAAACCACTATCTGGCATGGTAATTTGGTTGATGATTCGTATAAAAGAAGTTTTACCGGCTCCGTTAGGACCAAGTAAACCGAATATACTTCCTTTAGGGACAGTTAATGACACATTGTTAAGCGCTGTATAATCGCCATATTTTTTGACAATATTTTCAGCTACAAGAAGATTATCCATAAGTAATTAGTTTATCTGTAAGTATCTCAAATAACATTTATGTTACAGAAATATTAGTTTATTTTTCATCAATTGTTATTCCACAAAAAACCTCGAAGAATCTTCGAGGTTTTTATATATTCAGTATGTATGTTTTAAGAAAACATATCCTTTACTTTATCAAAGAAAGATGAATCATTCTCTTTAGGATTTGGAGTAAAATGATCGTCTTCTCTCATGTTTTCAAAGAACACTCTTTGTTCTTTGCTCAACTCTTGAGGCGTCCATACATTTACATGTACTAACAAATCTCCTTTTCCGTATCCGTTGATACTCGGGATTCCTTTACCACGTAAACGTAATATTTTACCCGATTGAATTCCAGCATCTAATTTAATTCTAACTTTACCAGTTACTGTATTGATTTCTTTAGAAATCCCTAAAATAGCATCAGGAACACTCACGTATAAATCGTAGTGTAAATTATCTCCTTCTCGCTTTAATTCAGCATGATCTTGTTCTTCAATAAGTACTAATAAATCTCCTGCAACTCCATTTCCTGGAGCATCATTTCCTTTACCAGATACTTTCAACTGCATTCCATCAACAACACCAGCAGGTATTTTAACTGAAACCGTTTCTTCAGCTGTTTCTAAACCATGTGCATCTGTTCCAGCAGCTTTCTTATCAATTTGCTGACCAGCACCACTACAAGTAGTACAAGTAGCAGCAGTTTGCATACGACCTAAAATAGTATTAGTAACACGCATTACTTGTCCAGAACCATTACATGTAGTACATGTTTTATAAGTTGTTCCTGAAGATTGTACTTTACGTTTAACTTTTATTTTCTTCTCTACTCCATTAGCAATTTCTTCAAGAGTAAGTGACACACGAATACGTAAATTGCTTCCTTTTACTCTACGTTGTCTAGAACCACCGCCACCGAATCCACCTCCGCCACCACCAAAGATGTCGCCGAATTGACTAAAGATATCGTCCATGTTCATTCCACCACCGCCGAAACCTCCACCGAAGCCTCCGCCACCACCACCTGCACCATCAAATGCAGCGTGACCATAACGGTCGTATTTTGCTTTTTTATTATCGTCACTAAGTACTTCGTACGCTTCCGCAGCTTCCTTAAAACTTTCTTCTGCAGCAGAGTCACCTGGATTTTTATCTGGGTGAAACTTAACGGCCATTTTTCTATAACCTTTTTTTATTTCTTGCGCAGTAGCTCCTTTAGAAACTCCAAGTACGTCGTAATAATCTTTCTTTGCCATTTTATACTTTTTGTAACTCCTGTATTACAGGAATATTCTTTTTAGATTCCTATTTTCACGGGAATGACACTTTACGTTTATTGTCCGATAACAACTTTAGGGAAACGAATTATCTTTTCTCCTAATTTGTATCCATTTTCAATCACGTCAATAATCTTACCTTTTAAATCATCAGTAGGTGCTGGAATTTGAGTAATAGCTTCATGAAAATCTGCATTAAAAGCATCTCCTTTTCTTACATCTAAAATCTCAAGTCCTTTTTCTTTCAAAGTTGCTTTAAATTTTGTGCTGATAAGTTCAATACCCTTTATTAAGTTTTCATCTTCACTTTTTTCTATTTCAATCCAAGCTCTGTCTAAATCATCTAAAACTGGTAACATTGCTTGCATTACGCTAGAACTTGCTGTTTTAAATAACTCGACACGCTCCTTTGACGTTCTTCTTTTGTAGTTTTCAAACTCAGCAAACAAACGTAAAAACTTATCCTTTTCACTTGCCAAATCAGCAGTTAATTGTTCCTCAACAGACAACTCAACAACATCTTCCTTTGACTCTTCTACCTCAGTTGCTTCAGTATTCTGATCAACTACTTGGTCCTTAACTTCTTCGTTTTGTATTTCTTCTGTACTCATTGGTAATGAATATATGGTTTCTTTTAATTTATTATAAGGAGGCAAAAGTATTGCCATTTCTGTAGAAATGCCAATTTGTCACCAAAAAAAATGAAGATTTATTACAAGTATCTTTAATTGAACTTCTATAAGCTATCATTAATCATCGCTTTAGAATTAAAAAAACACCTCCTACATATTACAACCATCTAGCAATCAATAATATACACTCCTGTTTAAACAGAATTAATTCGTAACTTTATATTAGGTTTGACAATTAAAAATCAATTATTATGGAAGATCATATTTATAAAAAAATAGAAATTATTGGTACATCTGATAAATCTAGTGATGACGCTGTGAAAAATGCATTATCAAGAGCTTCATCCTCAATTAAAAACTTAAGATGGTTTGAAGTTGTAGAAACAAGAGGCTCTATTGCAGATGGAGCCATTGAAAGATGGCAGGTAACCATTAAAGTTGGTTTTACAATGAAATAGATTAACACTAATCGTATCTTTAATTAAAACACACAAGGTAGGATTAACATTTTTTTTCGACACCGGTCAAGGGTAATTAAATCCATTGGTGGGTTACAGTAAACTTTTTAATGCTTCATTTATTTTTTTATACTGAAACTCAAATCCTAATTCTTCAATTTTTTTTGAAGAAACATTTTGACTTTCACACACTATCTCATGCATTTCACCTAGGATCAATTTCAATATAAATTTTGGGACATTAGGCAAAAACAAAGGCTTATTTATTTTTTTAGCTAATGCTTTTGTTAATTCCGAATTTGTAACAGGATTTGGTGCTACCGCGTTAAATACTCCTTCTTTGTTTTCTACTATAAGAAAAGTAAATAACCTAATTAAATCTTCTACATGAATCCAACTCATATATTGCTTCCCTGAAGCTAATAATGAACCAAAACCAAGAGCTATTGGTTGCTTCATTTTTTGTAATGCACCTCCATTTTTAGTTAAAACAACACCAATACGAACTTTAGTAACTTTAATATCTAAGTCAAAAAACATGTTAGCAGATTCTTCCCACTTCGCAACTACTCTACCTAAAAAACCTTCAGAAAACACATGTGAATCTTCTTTATAAATAGTTGAGTAACTATGCTTGTAAATCCCAATTGCACTTGCACTAACAAACTGACTTACTTCATGCTTGTTATCTTTTAATATTT
>Ga0209291_1002790_pt1 | contig 13668 bp, 10 predicted proteins | sample GOMGulsemesocosm_FD_184633 | JGI IMG/M metagenome (GOLD analysis project Ga0209291, IMG submission 184633) | Methane-oxidizing microbial communities from mesocosms in the Gulf of Mexico - GOM9B Gulf of Mexico (SPAdes) (version 2) | ecosystem: Environmental > Aquatic > Marine > Cold seeps...
GGTTCATCACCTTGGACATTAACCACGATATGATCGCTGTCGAGTCCAAGTTGTTCAATCACTTCGCCCAAGCGCTCAGTGCCAGATTCATGGTCGCTACGGGTCATGCAAACAAGCCCGCCAAAACCTTCTACAGCTTCCTTAATACGAGAGTCATCGGTTGCCACAATAACATGTTGCGCACCACAATCTCTTGCACGCTCAACCACCCATTGAATCATTGGTTTACCACCGATATCAAGTAAAGGCTTACCCGGTAAACGGCTAGACTGATACCGTGCTGGGATGATAATACTAAATGCCATAATAACCTCTAGCTATCTGTCGGAGCGTCTAACGGTGTTGCTTGCTCTTCAAGTAAAACCGGAATAGAGTCGTTGATAGGAAAAACTAACTTGTCAAAATTACACACAAGTACATCATCACTTTTATTGAACTCTAGTTTACCTTTACAGACAGGACAGGCAATAATCCCTAATAAATTTACATCAAACGCCATTACAATATTTCCTTTAATCGTTCTACAATTTTTTGTTTAGCCGCCAAGGTTAATTTGGCGACTACGGGTACATAAACCCAGTGTTGACCCGCGAAATGTTGACATTTCACGGCGTCTTTTTCCGTCATCAATAAGCATTGCTTGTCATTCACTAAGTCAGTGAGCATCTCAGCAGTGTAAGGCTGGTGATCACTAAAGCTAACCTGCCTAGTCATTGAAATATTTAGGTCACTCACCGTATCAAAAAAACGTTGAGGATAACCAATGCCTGCCATTGCAACGACTTCATACTGCTTAACGGCGTCAAGTTCGATGACCTCATTGCTCGCAACAAGCCGCAATTCGCTAGGCTCTAACGTCATCGACTCTTCATTATAATGGCAATCGCCACCGTTATTAATCACTAAAGTAGCATGCTCACTGCGCCATTTACCCTCACGCATTGGACCCATAGGCAGTAAATGATTGTTGCCAAAACGGCGCTTGCCATCAATCACAATAACTTCCATTTGTCGCTTAAGTCGATAGTGTTGCAAGCCATCATCACTAATTATGATATCTATTGGCTTACCCTGACTTTTAGCGGCGTCAATTAATAAGCGACCCGTCGCCACACGATCGCGACCAACCGCCATTAGGCACCCCGTTTGATTAACAATTAACATCGGCTCATCACCACACAAAGCGACTGACGTCGTTGGTAAAACCACCGTCGGTATTTGATGCTCACCTCCATAACCGCGGCTGATAATGCCGACATTGAGTCCTTGCTGCTTGAGCAAACGCGCGAGCCATACCACCACTGGCGTTTTACCGTTACCACCAACGGTTAAATTTCCAACCACTACCACCGGCACGTCGAGCGAATATGAGCGCTTTATACCACAGCGGTATAAAAACCGTCGCACCGATGTCACCACTGCATAAAGTATCTTAAGTGGCCACAAACACCACATCACAATGTGACCATCCTGCCATGCTCGTTCGATAAACGCTTTCATATTAGCCTTCCGATTGTTGCATTAAATGTAATTGCTGATACATCCCGCCCTGTGCCAATAATGTTTGGTGTGAGCCCTGCTCTATTATTTGACCATTATCCATCACGATAATTATATCGGCATTTTCAATCGTCGATAAACGATGGGCCACCACAATTGATGTTCTCCCTGACGCTAGCGTATCCAGTTCGCCTTGAATACTTCGTTCGGATTCCGTATCAAGCGCCGATGTCGCTTCATCTAAAATTAGTAAGGGAGCATCACGCAGTAATGCCCGCGCAATGGCAATACGTTGACGCTGGCCGCCAGATAGATTGGCACCATCTTCCCCTACTGAGCTATCAAGCCCAGCGTCGAGCTTGTCACTAAATTCGAGCACATGTGCCGCTTTAGCTGCTGCATTTATTTGTTCTCTACTCACGTCAGTCAGCGCGCCGTACGCGATATTATTGGCAATCGAATCATTGAAAAGTACGACTTGTTGGGACACAAACGCAAATTGATGGCGTAGGTTATCAAGCTCCAGTTCATCAATATTAATGCCATCCAACGTGATACTACCCTCATTAAAATTGTAAAAACGGCTGAGTAAACTCGCTAAGGTTGATTTGCCACTACCTGAGCGACCGACTAACGCCACTTTGGTACCAGGTTCAATAACTAAAGAAACATCTTTAATCGCCAATCGGTCGCTACCTTGATACGCAAAATTAAGGTTACAAATCTCTAAGCGGCCACTCGCTCTACCAATACGTTTAGTGCCATTATTTGTTTCCTCCATTTCATCAAGCAAATCAAAAACGCTAGCACAGGCGGTCAGTCCACGTTGTAGCTCAGCATTCACTTTTGAAATTTGCTTTAATGGTCGCATTAACGATCCCATCGCTGCAATTAGCGCTAAAAACTCACCGGCGCTTAACTCAGGTACCAAGCCGTCAATGCTTGCGATAAATAACACCGCAGCAATAGCGAGCGAACCAATCAACTGAATAAAAGGAGTACTTGATGCAGTTGCACCAACCAATTTCATTGCTTGGCGTCGGTTGTTGTTGTTAATTTTTTCAAACCGATCCGCTTCTTTCTTCTGCCCTGAGAAGCCTAAAATTATTTTATGTGCCTTGAGCATTTGCTCAGTGGAGGTTGTCACCTCACCCATCGCGTTTTGTATCGACTTACTAATGGTCCGAAAACGGCGTGAAACCACCGCAATAACTAACGCAATTAGTGGACCCACGATAAAAAACACTAAGGATAACTGCCAACTTTTCATAAACATAATCGCGAGCAATGCGATAATAGTAACCCCCTCACGCACCGCCGTAATTAGCACTTGAGCAGTCGCTCGTGACACTTGTTCAGTATCATAAGTGATTTTAGAGATCATGGTGCCACTTTGCTTTTGATCAAAATAACTTATTGGCATTGCTATCATTTTTGAAAATAGCTGCTGGCGCATCTTACACACAATATGGTTACCAACCCATGCGAGACCATAGGTTGAAACAAAACTGGCGATACCACGAACGATAAACATTGCGATGACAATCAATGCACCAATTTTTAAAATACTGCGATCTGACGCGGTGATGCCTTGGTCAATCAGCGGTTCGAGATAATTAATCATTGCCGCATCAATTAAGCCATAGATAATTAAACCGAGAAAAGAAACCAACAATGCCGCTTTATAGGGCTTGAAGTAACCCAACAGGCGCTTAAATACAGCGCGATAATCAAGTGACGGCGAAACAGATGAAGACATCAGTAAACTACTCATAAAATATAAACTTACCTATTCTAGCCCTATCAATCGTAATGACCAAATGAAAGATCCCGATTATACCAAAAAGGCGCAATATTATGGCGATAATGGCTGACTCGTAGTTCACCGCGCTCAAATGTGAACGATATTTGCCCCGATTTGGCGTTCTCATAACGCACAATGCCTAAAGAGCTTAAGCGTTGCACCACGGTTGGATGAGGGAATCCCCATTGGTTAAACCGTGAAGCACTAATAATCCCGACTTGTGGCGCGATGGTGTTTAAAAAAGCGTTACTCGATGACGTTTTACTACCATGGTGGCCAATTTGTAAAATAGTTGAACGCCAGCGTGGTTTAAGAGTCTGTGAGAAATACTTTTCAGCCTTTTTTCCAATATCCCCCACCAGCAGCACACTATGGTTACTATCTCCAACTCTAATGAGACACGAACTGTCATTATTGGTGCGGACATAGTTCGTTGGTGCTTTAGCGAACATGATTTCAAGCCCCTGCCATTGCATGGCAGCGATATGCTCGCAAGATCGTGTTATTAGGCCATCCACTTGATGTTGATTGCTGATAATCGTAGCGGCTGGATATTGCTGATGTAGAAAAAGCAAGCCGCCACTGTGATCGTTATCGTCATGTGTAACGACAATCATATCGACGCGTTCAATTTTATGCCATTGGATGAATGGCTGGATAATTCGAGACGCTGCACTGCCTTTTGCGTAGCGCTTACCGGTATCAATGATTATGGCATGCCCTCCTTTAACAATGACTGATGCGTTCCCCTGGCCGACATCGAGAAAATGCACCGACCAACGGCTATCATCGACACTCGGCTGATAGTAATAAGTCGCGACTGCTAACAGCGTTAAAATTGTAACTGCAACAACGATCTTTTTATCTAGTAAGTTACACCGCAGCCATAAGATCAACAACAGGCCGAAAACCAACAGGATTGACGGCACAATCGTGGTTTGATTTAAACTTAGCCACGCATAATTAATCTGCTGTAGAAATTCAAGTAAGGTAAACAACAGCGCCAGCACACCATTGGCGATATAAAATAGTAAACTCACCAACCAACTTACACCTAAGATTTGAAATAGTAGCGCCAGTAATATTAATGGCAGCACTAAAAACGACACGACCGGCACTGCCACAAAATTCGCGACAGGACCAATGGTTGAAATGCCGCCGAAGAAAATAATATTTAGACCAAATAAACCAAAAAACAACCAAAGTTGCAGTAACATAAATTGCTTGCAATAGTGCCACCATAAGTTGTGTTCTTCGTCTTTGTTGTCTGCGCCTTTGGTTACTAACAGCATATAGATTAGTGCCATCGCGCCAAATGACAGCCAAAAGCTCACGCTTAATACCGCCGTTGGACTCAGTATTAAAACGATGACTAAGCACAATAGTAGCTTTTCCCCGACACCGACACGTTGTTTTATCGTCATAAATAGACTTAGTACACATAGCAATATCAAAGCCCGCATTGTTGGCAACGCGAAGCCAGATAAGTCAGCGTAGCCGTAACAGACAAAAACACTGCAGATACTGCATACCGTACTGCAATGACGAATATACCTATCCTTTACGATGTGCAAAAAACTTTGCCTAAGTATCGTGAACGTAAACAAAGCAAGCATAGACAAATGTAACCCTGAAATTGCGAATAAATGGCTAGTGCCGGTATTTCGAAGTAGTTGCCATGTCTGGTCATCAAACAGTGAACGATCGCCAAGTGCTAACGCATTAATGTAACGCTGGTGGCTAAGTCCACCAATTTTTTGCGTAATCTGATATTTTAAATTATGTTGCCAAGCGTCCCCTTTAGTGAGGACAAGCCCTTTTTTAACGCTAACTTGCGCTGCATATCCGCTGGCGACAAGCCAGCGTTGATAGTTAAATCCCCCTTGATTGAGGCTGCTATGAATAGGTTTAACCTTACCGCTAAAAGTAACGACATCGCCAATGGATATGTCAGGACGCCCAGTCCAATAGATCAATATTCGAGCATTGCTGTCGCGATCGTCGATTGAAGAGACCTTTAAACTCATTCTGGTGGAAAACTTTCCGGCTTGTGGTAGTGATATCACCGTGCCTTTTATGCTAGAGTTTGGCTTCATTAAATATGGTAAATCAACAAATTGGTGATTTACCAATAAAATGCAAAGTGCAGCGCCTGTAGTTAGACCTGATATAAAGCGCAATCGCAAAAAGGTAAATGCCCCAAGCACAAGTAAGGACAAACCTATCCACGGCGCTGGCAGTGTTGGCCAGCACAAAGTAGATATCAACCCTAAGACTGTGCCCGCGAGTATTCGAAACATTACTTTGCACCGTTAGATTAGAAGAGAGTTATGCCCAGAAAGACCATTAAGCGTTGGATGCCAGATCCACAAAAGATAAAACAACACAAACATCTTCGATATTTGGGTTCTCGTCTTCACGAGGCCAGTTTATGGCACTTAAATCGTCGTAGCGCTTCTGGCGCATTTGCCGTCGGATTATTTTTTGCTTGGATGCCGGTACCGATGCAAATGTTGTTTGCTGCATTGTTTGCTGTATTTTTTAGGGTCAATTTACCGCTATCGGTGATGCTCGTTTGGATCAGTAATCCATTAACGATGCCACCAATGTTTTATGGCGCCTATCTCTTTGGGGTCAAATTACTTGGCGCTGAAAAACAAAGATTCAACTTTGAAATATCGCTGCAATGGTTAACCGACAGTATCTCAACAATTGGCCCACCGTTTCTATTGGGCTGTGTTATTTTTGGTGCCCTCTCTAGCATTGTCGGTTATGGTGCAATTCGTTTACTGTGGCGAATATCCGTTATCAAAGAATTAAACCAGCGCCGTAAAAAAAGACAACAAAGAGAAGATAAGCCCTAACATAGTCAAATGTCGATTAAACGTCTGGCTTGGCTGAAAATACCCGTTTTCTCTCGTTGAACCACGCTGCCATCGTAGATTCGTCTTGCATTAGGGACTGCATCTCAGCCATTGCGTCAAGGTGTGGCTGATGTTGTTGTTTAAACATCGCCATCGCATGCTCCTTACTCAACGTTGCTATTTCCTCAAACGTCGCGGCTCTAAAAGCCAATTGACAAGCACCGCCAAGCTCTTTACAAGTCATTTCTTTCATTATTTATCCTCAGTTCCCTTTACCATACAATCTATACTAAACAGTGTAGTCTGCACCACAAAAATTGCCACTGTTCGACTATCTGGTTGGTACGTAGAGGTTGGGATGTGGCGTTGAAGTGCCTCAGGTACTTCGGGAGAGTACCTGAGGGCGATTGATCAACCGTATAAATTAGAAGATGTTTGACGTGATGACTCAGTTAATAGCAACCAACGTTAATTGACAATTATTGTCCCAGAATTAGCGCTGGCTCTATTTGCGTTGCTTTACGTGCAGGATAGAGAGTGGCAAAGAAACTTATCACCAAAGTAGCGGTCACTAACAAGCCAAGATCGGCAATCTTTAATTCGCTTGGAATAAAATCAATGAAGTAAATATCACCTTCCAATATGGTATAGCCAAACAACGATTCAAATGCCGCTATCACATCACTCAGGTAAATGGACAGCAGGCCACCGATAAGTGCCCCTAATGCGCACCCTAGCACCGCATTTAACATGCCTTGTACCATGAACACCTTCATAACTTGGTTCTGACTAAAGCCCATTGTCATTAATATAGCGATTTCGCTTTGCTTGTCTTGTACCGCCAATACTAACGTCGACACAATGTTGAAGCTCGCGACACCGATAACCAATATAAGCACTAAATACGTGATCATTTTAACCAATACAATGTCATTATAGAGGTGGCCATACTTTCTGCGCCAGTCGCTCAGGTAAACATATTCATCAACTGCCCTGCCGATATCACGGATAACAGTCGTGGAATCGAAGACGTCAGCAAACTTAAAGCGCACGCCTGTGACGCCATCGCTTATCGTGCTAAGACCCCGCGCCGCGTCCAAATTAATAAAGGCTTTGCTATGATCTATTTGACCACCAAAAGAAAAAGTCCCGATTAAGGTAAACGAGACCGAGCGTGGGCTCAGAATCTTGCCTTGTGGACTGGTTCTTGGCAGCATTAAATTGACTCTGTCACCCTTAACTAAGCCCAGTTTATTGACGATGCCTTGCCCTAAAACAATACCACCTGAGTTATTGGACAAGTTCTGCCAAGCATCAGGTTGGATATAACGCGCCGTTGCCATAATTTTTTGTTCGTGGCGCGGTAGAATGCCATCTATTTGTACTGCGTTTAAATCATTACCATTGATGATCAAACCGGACAGTGATATTACGGGGGCACCTTCAATCACCCCTGGTATTTTCTTAGCCCGCTCAACGATGGTAGGCCAATCATCTATCGGTTGATTAGTCATGCTAATCTCACCGTGCGGCACCACCGATAATAGCCCTTGACGCAACTCACGCTCAAAGCCGTTCATGGCCGACATAATCACGATAAGTACACTGATACCGATGGCGATACCGAGCATCGCCGACAACGAAATAAATGAGCTAAACCGTTGCCCACCGTTGAGCCGTAAAAAACGCAGTCCAATTTGTGTGGCTAAGCCCTTACCTGTAAGCATTAAATCACCTGCTCGTGGGTAAGTTTTCCGCTAGTAAGATGAACAACCCGATCGAGTCGATTCGCTAATTGCTCATCATGGGTCACAACCACGAAACTGGTTCCTTGTTGTTGGCGAAGATCTTTAAGCAAATCAAATATCCCTTCGGCGTTTTTAGCGTCAAGATTACCCGTTGGTTCATCCGCTAATACCAAGGATGGACGATTAACTAACGCCCGAGCAATCGCTATGCGCTGTCTCTCACCACCAGACAATTGTGCCGGGTTGTGCAGTCCTCGATCTTTTAGCCCAACGAGCGCTATCATCGCCAGCGCTTCCTTTTTGGCCCGTGCGCTGTCCATACCGCCGATCAAAAGCGGCATCATTACATTTTCTAGCGCCGAGAATTCAGCCAGTAAATGATGGAACTGATAGATAAAACCTAATTCCTGATTACGAAAATCCGCTTGTTTAGCATTAGTCAACAAACTAATGTCCTGCCCTTTGAACAATACCTCACCGCTGGTGGGCTTATCAAGGGTGCCAAGAATGTGCAATAACGTCGATTTACCACAGCCAGAACTCCCAGTAACCGCTAGTAATTCATGGGATGAAAGTGTCAAATCGAGTGATGTTAAAACGTTGACACTGTTGTTACCGTCCTGATAAGACTTAGTGATACCGCTGCACGCTAATAATAGGTTACTCATGTTTCAATGCCTCTGCGGGATTAGTTTGTCCAGCTTTAAACGATGGATAAAGGGTTGCTAATATAGTGACGATAATAGTTGATAATGCTAGGCCAAAAATTTGCTCAGGCTCAATGACGATTGGCAACCCTGCACCAGGGTCGACAGGATTAATGACATGCCCCAGACCAACCATGTTAAGCAGGCTGTTTAACTGAGTGGTCAAGGCTAACCCTATCACTAGACCAAATGCTGTGCCTAACAGGCCGTTTAATGTCCCTTGAGTGATAAAAATCAGTGCAATCTTGAACCGACTTAAGCCTAGGGTTGATAAGATCGCGATATCCGATTGCTTCTCGGTAACCAATATCACTAACGCCGAGATAATATTAAAGGCTGCAACGGCAATAATTAAACCGAGCATTAACCACATCATATTTTTTTCCATACTAACCGCAGAGAACAACTCGCCAAATTGCTGCCGCCACGTCAAGATTGTCGATTTACTATCGAAAGTTGCGATGATATCCGCGCTTTTTACCGCGACCTTATCGGCTAAAAAGGCGTCGCTTAAATAAAGTCGCAAACCACCAGCACTGTTACGCGGATAGCGCAGTAAACGTGCGGCATCTTCAATATTAATCAGCGCAATAGACGTATCCGCTTCCGACTGCATATCAAATACGCCACTTAATGTGAAATTACGTTGATTGGGCATCCGCCCGAGAGGCGTATAGACACTACGTTCGGCTGATAAGACCCTTACCTTATCACCTAACATTAACCCCAATTCATTGGCGAGTGCAGTGCCCATGACGATATTGTAACTGCCAGGGGTTAGTGAACTAAATTCGCCATAGCGCATCGCCTGAGCGATTGGATTAATAACGCTTGAGGTCTTTGGGTCAATACCTTGCAAAGATACCGCACTTAATTTGCGTTTGCCCTGTAACATCGCCGTAGAGAGGTTCACTAGGGACGTACCTGCAACGCCAGGTATTTTTTCAAAAGAGCTAATCACACCACTCCAATGTTCATTATTTTGACGGTCATTAATCAAGACATGTGGTACTGCACCGAGGATTCGTTGCTTTAATTGCCCTTCAAATCCGTTCATCACAGACATCACTAAGATCAGCGCTGATACGCCTAGCGTGATGCCACCGATTGAAAATACGGTTATAAAATTGAGGAAACGGCTACCACTGCGGGCCTTGGCGTAACGTAATGCAATCTTCATTGAGGTAAAATTCAAGCTAATCCTTACTTTAGTTCTTGTTAGATCGATATAAATCGGTATATTGATCTAGTTAAATCGTGCAAGATCATAAATTGATTACTCGAATAACCCAAGTTATATTTTGTCTATCAATGATTTCGAATCAAATCTAGCCGCATCGAAGGGATAACTAGTGAGTTTACCGCAACAATTTTTTTCAATAGAACATGCGTTTTTAGTCAATTACCAACTAATGGCATCAGACGCAAAAATCCCGAACGCAGCGGAGTTTTCGGCGATGGTACCTGCGCCTTTTAAGTTAGCGTCGCACCTTAACAGCATTGATGCACAAGCCCTACGGCCATTACGAAGCATCGGTGAAAACGCTCATGATTTAGCGGAATTTCTAAATTTACAATCGCGAAAGATCGATCTGGTGATGAATTACGTTTTAACACTAGGCACCGACGGCCAGCAGCGGTTAGCAGGCACCAAATTTGGCGGCAGTAATATTACGTTTTTAACCTCAGAGTTACTCGAGCTTGATCGTTTAGTACAACTAAGAATATTTATTGAAGACAACAACTGTGCAATATTTTGTGTCGCTAGAGTGTGTGAGACCGTTATTTTTGGCCAACAACATGAAACAACCGTCGAAATCATGGTTATTGAAGATGATGATCAAGAACAACTGGTTAGAACATCCTTGCATGTCCAATCGAATCAATTAAAAGAGCGTGCGCATCAGCGAAATACAATTGATGGCTAAAAACATGATTGATTCATCGGCTGTTAAACTTTCAGCACTTATATTACCTCAGTGGCGACTGGCTTCCCCCCTAACCAATCGCCCTGCTCATTATCAACTTAACCATTAAGACTATTAATTTCATGTCGCTTATCAATCAATTTATTAAAAATATTCCGCCACTAGCCAACGGCAACCTTAACATCGGCGGCTTATCCGGTAGTGCGTTATCGATCGCGATGATGGAAGTGGTCAAACGTCACGACGGCTTATCAGTGTTACTTTGTAATGACACCAGTTCAGCGTTAAAACTTGAGGCTGAACTCAACTTCTTAGCACGTTCTCAAAATATTGACGTGTTGCTATTCCCTGATTGGGAAACCCTGCCTTATGACAATTTTTCGCCCCATCAAGATATTATCTCGCAACGATTGGAAACCTTATATCACCTGCCGAATATGGTCACTGGTATTCTTATTCTGCCGGTCGCTACGGCGATGAGCCAATTGGCGCCGAGTGATTATCTGCAAGGCAGCTCATTATTATTGAGTGTCGATGATGAACGAGATCCTAGCTTGCTCAGAGGACAACTTGAAGCGGCCGGTTACGCCAACGTCCACCAAGTGCTAGCACACGGTGAGTATTCGCAACGCGGCTCTATCTTAGATATCTACCCGATGGGCTCAAATCATCCGTACCGGATAGATTACATGGATCACAGCGTTGACAGTATCGCTATTTTTGATCCTGAATCCCAACGTTCAAAAGCAAAAGTCGATAGTATACGGATTTTGCCTGCCCACGAATTTCCAACCCACAAACTGGCCGTTGAACAGTTTCGTAGCAACTGGCGTGAATTATTTGATGCCAGTAATGCGCCCGAGTCGATATATCAACAAGTCACTAAAAACATTTGGCCGGCCGGTATTGAATACTACCTACCGCTGTTTTTTGATCAGTGTGCGACGATATTCGACTACTTGCCAAGTAATACTCAACTGCTGACGTTTGGTGAAATCCACCAAGCAGCCGTTGAATATTATAGCGACGTTGAGGCGCGATACGAAGAACGACGTTACGACCGCCAACGGCCAATCCTAGCGCCAGATAAGTTATTTACTCGAGTCGAAGGGTTATTTTCACAGCTTAAAGCGCTGCCTAAAATTCATTTCTCCCACCAACTATGTGGAAAAAAGGCGGGCGACATTAATCTCGCCGCTAGTGTAATTGATGATATTAGTGTTAATCACCAACAAACACAGCCAACATTAAAATTATGTAATTTCCTCGACCAGACTAAAGATTATCAACAGGTGTTCTGTGTCGAGTCTATCGGTCGTGCGCAGGCGCTGATTGAATTGCTGGCAAAAGACAACATGAAGTTGGTGCACGTTGACGATTTTAACCAAGCATTAATCACAAATTATAGCGTTGTGGTCTCACCACTTGAAAGCAGCGTGTCGTTTACACAGTTAAAACTCAATCTCATCTGTGAGAACGAGCTCTTTGGTATCCAAGTATCCCAGCGACGCCGCCGAGATAAAGCACAAACAATTTCCAGTGAAGCGATCGTTCGCAGTCTTGCCGAGCTATCAATAGGCCAACCTGTTGTTCATTACGACCATGGCGTCGGGCGATATCAAGGGCTAACCTATATCGAAAATGCCGGTGTCAATGTCGAATATGTTACCCTCGCCTACGCTAATGAGGCCAAACTTTATGTGCCGGTCTCATCGCTTAACTTAATTTCCCGTTACAGTGGTGCGAGTGAAGAGAGTGCGCCATTGCATCACCTCGGCAGTGAAAAATGGACTAAGGCTAAACGTAAGGCGGCTGAGAAAGTGCGCGATGTTGCGGCTGAATTGCTCGAGATTTACGCCCAACGCGCGATCAAACCTGGCTACAAGTTTAATGTCGACTTTGATGAATATCATAAATTTGCCGCAAGCTTCCCGTTTGAAGAAACGGTAGACCAACAAAATACCATTTTGCATGTCATCAACGATATGCAAAAAAAGACCGCGATGGACCGCTTGGTCTGTGGTGATGTTGGTTTTGGTAAAACTGAAGTGGCAATGCGCGCGGCATTTGTCGCCGTCAACGATGCTAAACAAGTCGCTATCCTCGTTCCAACGACTCTGTTAGCACAACAGCATTTTGAAAATTTCCGCGATCGGTTTGCCAAGCATGCCATCAACGTCGTGCAATTATCACGATTTAGAACGCCCAAGCAACAAGCCGAAGCTATTGCCGATATCGCTAGTGGCAAGGCGGATATTGTCATCGGCACGCACAAGCTTATTCAGGGTGATATCACATTTAAAGATCTTGGTTTACTCATCGTAGACGAGGAGCATCGTTTTGGTGTGCGTCAGAAAGAAAAGATTAAAGCACTGCGCGCCGACATCGATATATTGACCATGACGGCAACCCCCATCCCCCGGACCTTAAACATGGCAATGAGCGGCATGCGCGACCTGTCGATTATCGCTACCCCGCCATCGCGCCGTTTGTCCGTCAATACTTTCGTCAGACAATACGATCCAGCGATTGTAAAAGAAGCCGTGCGACGCGAGATAATGCGTGGTGGTCAAGTGTATTTCTTGCACAACGACGTCGATAAAATTGAAGACATGGCCCAAGATTTAGAACAACTGTTACCAGAAGCTAGAATTGGTATTGCACACGGCCAAATGCCAGAACGTGAATTAGAAAAGGTAATGAGTGATTTTTATCATCAACGTTACAACCTCCTGCTGTGTTCAACCATCATCGAAACTGGCATCGATATCCCCAGCGCCAATACCATTATCATTAACCGTGCAGACAAGTTTGGCTTGGCGCAATTGCATCAGCTAAGAGGCCGCGTTGGTCGCTCACACCATCAAGCTTATGCCTATCTGATGACACCTGAGCAGAGCACGATGAGCAAGGATGCAGTCAAACGCTTAGAGGCAATTGAATCACTAACAGATCTAGGCGCGGGATTCGTCCTTGCGACACACGATCTCGAGATCCGTGGTGCCGGTGAGCTTTTGGGGGACGACCAAAGTGGTCAGATTCAGACTATCGGTTTTAGTCTTTACATGGAAATGCTAGATGGTGCGACTAACGCGCTGAAAAATGGCGAACAACCAA
>Ga0209291_1002792_pt1 | contig 13660 bp, 10 predicted proteins | sample GOMGulsemesocosm_FD_184633 | JGI IMG/M metagenome (GOLD analysis project Ga0209291, IMG submission 184633) | Methane-oxidizing microbial communities from mesocosms in the Gulf of Mexico - GOM9B Gulf of Mexico (SPAdes) (version 2) | ecosystem: Environmental > Aquatic > Marine > Cold seeps...
CGCGTAAGGTTAGGAATGGAATGTGCTTTAATCTCGTTTCTCGCAGGTCTTATAGATAGTCTTGGTCGGCAATCCCTGAGTATGCGTTTAGAAATCGAGTTGCTCTGTTGGTTCGAACGTCTTGTTAAAAACATTAAATGTTTGAACCTAAAGATTCGTAACCAACAGAAGCATATTCCCCTTATTTGAACTAAAGGTAAATTATTTAAATAAGGGGACTGTCAAACTATAAGACCCTAAAGTCCGACAGCTAACACTGTCGCATTTTTCGAAAACAACAAAAAAAGCAAAAGACCTGCGCCAGCATCATCTGCGGCTTAGGGTGGCGTTGAGGCTGTAGAATTTATCCAAAAAGAACGTTTTTACGTTCTTTTTTAGTTTTTGGGTATTGTACGAAAATTAAGCTTGAACCGTGATCTTGTCTGTGATCAAATGGTTATTATTCACTCTGAGTGAAACGAGATGGCTAATTTCTTCATTCCGGTAGGTAAACCTGATTTATCTCATCAAAATTCATTCCAATCGACTTCTCCCTGCAAATCGTGCCTGGTACTTTTGAGTACGCCTTATCTCATATTGTTGATAATCGCCTAGACCTATCTGCGTTCGATAAACGGTACTACAATGATAAGAAAGGCGCTGCGGCCTATAGTCCAGCTGTGATGTTAAAGGTGATCCTGCTTGGTTATTCCAGAGGGTTTATCTCTAGTCGCCGCATCGCTAGAGCCTGCGAAACTAACATTACCTTCATGAGCTTGTCCGGAGATGCCCAACCTCATTGGACATCAATCGCATCATTTGTCGCCAAAATGAAAGATCAAATAGAACCACTGTTTACCCAAATATTAATGATATGCGATGAAGAAGGATTGATTGGCCGAAACATGTTTGCCATCGATGGTTGTAACTCATGTTGACAAGGAGTAATCCAATGCTAGTAAGGAATGGAGCGGTACTCATGAAGAACTTGGCCGCAAGCAAGAAAAGTTAACACGTGCCAGTAAACGCATCTTAGCCAGGCATCAGGCCCATGACAATTCAAATGAAGAAGAGATTGAGCACGATCTAAAGCAGAAAACCAAGTTAGATAAAAGCGCCGATAAGATTGAAAAATTCCTAGCATCCAATGAAGAGAAAATGGGCAGTCGAAACACGCCAGTTAAAAGTAACATCACCGATCCCGACAGTGCTTGGTAGTTTTTTGCTCCTGCAAAAACGACATTTCCAACATCCATGTCGGTCATGACCACTAGAAAAGGCACAATTCAAGGCTACAACGGAATAGCGATTAATGATGCTCGCCTTTCTTTGCCATCCATGGCACCAAGGCATTAGTAAATCCCTTTACGTCAGCACCAAATCATATTACAAGCTGAAGTTTGGGGCTCGGTTGGCGAGCAACAAACATTAGCGCCGGCCGTCAAACAATTAGAAGAACAATTGACTAAGCTCGGTACGCCAGATGCCTTTGAAACGGCCGCTTTTACCGCTGATTGTGGTTTTCACAGTGAGAAGAACCTTGCGTTTATGGCGAGCACAGGATTAGATACTTACTATAGCTGATACGAAATTCAGAAGTCGTAATCCATTATTTAAAATCAGCGAAACCTATCACACTGAAAAAGAGAAACGACGGCTGAAACGCAGCAAAGGCAGGCTCCGGTTATTCAGTGCCAAAGACTTCCACTTTAATAAAGATACAATGGAATGTCGTTGTCCAGCGTTGGCCGACGACACTTTTCCAGCAAGGAGGGTAAACGATAAGGGGGTGGTAGAGCTCAGTTTTGTAGCAAAGAGTGGCAACATTGCGGTGAATAAAGGAATGAATAAGTTCACGTTGCACGGCGAAGATAAAGTGAATGCGCAGTGGCAAATGTACTGCCTTGTTCATAATATCGAGAAGCAATGAAATAGCCTGAGTTGGTGGGCAGTGTTTTCACGGTATGGATAACAAAACTTCTTCTATCGTATCGCTATCCACTTTTTGGGCTCAAGCACCCCACTAAAAACAACATTCCCGCCGAATAATAACTTAATGATTGAAATCGTAGATTATCTCAATTATTGTTTTGGTATTAATAAATTAGGGCTGAGAATGATAAATTCTACAGCCTTGTTATACGTTTCGAGGTAGAGTTTGCATCCCGATTTTGAGTTTAAAATATATCCAAGGCATATATTGAAAGGTAAAAGTATTACTAATGAAAATGTAGATGTGATTTGTAAAACAGGGTTGCCTGGTTTTGTTTCCCCTCATTTATATTTTGGTGACTTTGAAGATGAACAATTTCTACCATTTTTAACAAATTGGTCTTGGGCAAGTGATTGGGAAGGTAATATAAAATTAGCTATAGAAAATTTCCCCGATTGTACTGTAATAGGTTCCGGACAAAACTCCGATCCTATAGTGCTAAAACCAAATGACAGTAGTATTTATCAAGTAAGTTCTGATGGTGCTACACTAATATTTATTAATTCAAATTTACCTAAATTATTTTTAACGCTGGATGCGTTTTTATATATGGTAGATAAAGCTTTAACAAAAGATGAAGATGCAATTATAGAACAAAGAGTTAATCCTTTATTAATTTCGTTATTTAAAACAAAATTAACAAAAATTGATCCTTTAGCTTTAGGTGATAACTCTCTTTGGAGTAAACTTGCTGACAATTGTAGTCAACATCAAAAAAACGTATAACAAATAAGAATAGGTGTCGCGAAGCCGACACCTTATTCGGGTGTTGGACAAGCCCGTAGTCCTACCTTATATAGTAAATAGTGAAAGTGTGATCGGTTGGTTATCGGCCCTTGGGTAAATTCAGGACGAGCTTAGTCAGACTCATTGCGCACTTCAGAACAAATTTTTCTATATCAATGTATTAATCATGTTTCGTCGTGTTTTTTATCCTGCATTGCGTCATTTCCATTATCCTTATTATATGATGACACTTGCTTCGCTCGCAGTGTCGCAGCACCCGAAGCCAAATCTTATGCTAATGTTACTGATACGAGTCTCCAGCAGGATGTGTAAAAGCGCTTGAAACACCCTTAGATTGGTGTGGCTTTAAATTCCTGCCTACTAAATCTATGGCAAGGCCATGATGATGGACCCTTATTAAATTATGACTAGGAGGAGTGGATGTCTAACATTAATAATAAGATTATTGGGTATTTTGCCGTGCATTCATCACAGCAAGTTCTTTGTGATGGCGACGCATGTGTTATCGCAGGGGGCCAGTCTGCATTAAATCGTTATATTAAATCATCCCATTTCAGCTGCAGTGAGTACGATATTAGAAAAACACGAGTTGGTGAAGTGTTGGAGGGCCTTTTACTTGGTGGTGCCTACGCATTTGATCAAGCTTCATACGATATATTCTATCGTGCAGCAAATAAGCAAGGCTTTGATTTTAAAAATCAAGAACTTCCCGTGACGGAAGACGGAAACCATTTCATCGTTGTTAGGGTCAGAGAATAATCTCGTCGAATTTTTGTCGTTAATAAGTGGTTAACGTTATGACTTGTCAGATCCTATGAGCGGGGGGATGTTGTTTACTGGTTAATAATTTTCTGATTTAAAAAAAACTTAACCAAGTTGATTGGCTTTGCGGTAATTTCCTTGATAATCGAAGATTTTTTCTTGGATCTGCCAATAATGTTTTTGCTTCCGTGCGATGACAAAGTCAGGTGCTGTTAAATACTGTTGCTCGGCGATAACTTGTTGCGCGTTATCATAGGTTTTTGGGCTACTGGCTTGGCGCGCGCGTTGACCAAACTGTCGATTAAAGGCCTGTTTAGCGCCATTTACTGCCAAGTTAAATGATTCTGATACTTGTGCGCCATCCTCATCAAAATAAGTGATTTTTATTTTACTGTCGATGGCGGTGTCACGCTCAATACTCATCCCACTACATCTAAGAACCATTGCATCTTTAAGGGAAAGTGCCTTTTTCAATAGTTGATCTGGGTCGATAATCGCATGACCACAGGCGTTACAATTGCGCGCAGCGATATCATTTTCTTGGCCACATTGGCCGCACTCTTTAAACTTAAATCGATAGTCACATTGTATACGCTGGCCATTATCATCGATTTCAACGCCCGCACAACGACGGCCATAATGTTCGATGATATGGCCTTGGTCGTCTGCTTTTCCCCAAAAGGTATTGCCAAATTGGCATAAAGGGCAGGGAATACTGACGGGTACGCTATCACTTGATGGTTTAGCACTGCCTACTTCTGGACGATAGAGATCGAAACCGCTGCCGGCGTAATCAATCACCAAACAATCCTTTTTATTATCACTTAAGCGTAAACCACGCCCGACAATTTGCTGAAATAGGCTCACCGATTGTGTTGGGCGCAACAAGGCTATAAAGTCGACATGAGGGGCATCAAAGCCGGTGGTCAATACTGCCACATTCACTAAATATTTTATCCGTCGCTGCTTAAAGTCCTCAATAATCGTATCGCGTTCTTGATTTGGGGTGCTACCTAAGATCATCGCGCAGGGATGTTCGCTAAGATAGCCAAGGATCTCGCGTGCGTGTTTGGTGGTTGCCGCGAATATCATTACCCCTTGGCGATGCTCACTAAGCTCGATGATTTGTTGGCATATTGCTTGTGTTACTCGAGGATATTGACTTAATAAGCTATTAACCTCGTTGCTGTTGTATTCACCATTTTTCTTGGCGTTGAGGGCACCAAAATCGTAATGAGCAATGGCGGCGTCGATTAAGATTGGCTTAGTCAGAAAGCCTTGTTTGATCATCAGTGCCAGCGGCATTTCAAAGATACAGTGCTCAAACACCGTCGGGATATCACTGCGACTATAGCCATGATGATGATAACGGTATACCCAGCCAGAGCCCATCCGATAAGGGGTTGCGGTAAGACCTAGCACTTTAAGCGATGGATTTGTAGCTTTCAAATGACTGATGATCTGTTGGTATTGATTTTGGCTGTCTTTATCTTCGTCAATGAGGCCGACTCGGTGGCACTCATCGATGATCACCAATGAATAGTGTTGATTGAATTTCGACAGATTTGGTGCCACTGATTGTACGCTACCAAACGTGACTTGATGCTGATTATCTTTGCTTGAGAGTCCTGCTGAAAAAATGCTCGCTTGTAGACCGTAGCTTTGATATTTCGCATGATTTTGCTCAACGAGTTCTTTTACATGCGCCAAGACTAAAATGTTGTGACGGGCTAAGCGCGCCAATTCACTGATCACTAGGCTTTTTCCACTTCCCGTTGGTAACACGATGACAGCGGATTGATCCGTTGTCTTAAAATGTTCTACGGTGGCTTTTACAGCCTCTAGTTGATAGGGCCGAAGTGTGTATTTCATCATACTTATTATATCTAGTTGCGATGGTATTAACTTGAATTGTCGCTATTTTACGGCTTACGGAAAGAAAAATACAATATACTTTTAATCGATGCGATTTGCATGTAAATTACATCTATGTGTGGTTTGTGGTGAGTTAATGATGACAGGACAATGGAAATTTTGGGTCGATAGAGGCGGTACATTTACCGATATCGTGGCAAAAATGCCTAACGATGAGCTCGTTACTCATAAATTGTTGTCTCAAAATCCGAGACATTATCAAGATGCTACCGTCGCTGGTATTGAGCATTTGTTGGCGCGATATGACGGTGTTTCTTCGACAATTAGTAATATTCGGATTGGCACCACCGTAGCCACCAACGCGTTGCTTGAACGCAAAGGCGAGCCGATGGCGCTCGTCACGACTAAAGGCTTTGCCGATAGTCTAACTATCGGTTATCAGCATCGTGAAGATCTCTTTGGGCTAGATATTAGTAAACCGAGTTCGCTATATCAACAAGTTATCGAAATCGATGAGCGTATCGCCGCCGACGGTCGCGTTATTCAAGCGCTTAATGTCGAACAAACGACTAGTCAGCTGCGTGATATTTATGGCCAAGGCATAAAGGCGCTGGCGATAGTGTTTATGCACGGCTACAAATTTAACAGTCATGAAAAGTTAGTGGCTGATATTGCAAAATCGATTGGCTTTAGCCAAGTATCAGTATCTTACCAAGTCTCAAAGTTAGTGAAGTTCGTCAGTCGTGGCGATACGACAGTGGTTGATGCGTATTTGTCACCAGTATTAGCACGCTATGTCGACCATATTAGTGCGCGTTTTCCCAACACCAAGCTTGAGTTTATGCAAAGCAGCGGCGGTTTAATCGCCGGTGAATATTTTAAGGGTAAAGATGCGGTGTTATCTGGCCCTGCCGGTGGTGTGGTGGCGATGATTGAAACCACTAAACTCGCTGGGTATGACAAGATCATAGGTTTTGATATGGGTGGAACTAGTACTGATGTTTCGCTTTATAATGGTAAATACGAGCGTGATTGGGAAGCGACTGTTGCAGGGGTTCGTTTACGTGCCCCCATGTTAAGTATTCATACGGTTGCTGCCGGTGGCGGCTCTATATTGGCGACTGATGGCAGCCGTTTGATGACAGGACCACATTCTGCAGGTGCATTCCCAGGGCCTTGTAGTTATCGCAATGGTGGGCCATTAACGGTTACTGATATTAATGTGTTGTTGGGTAAGATCCAGCCTGACTTGTTTGGCAAGCATTTTGGAAAAAATGCCGATCAATCACTCGACTGTGACGCGACAGCTAAAAAGTTTGAGGCACTGGCCTCGACTGTAAACCAAGCGAATGATACTGCATTAACGATACAGCAATTGGGTCACGGGTATTTGACCATTGCTATCGATCATATGGCCAACGCCATTAAGGAAATATCGGTCGCAAAAGGCCATAACCTCGATGACTTTGTGATGTGTTGTTTCGGCGGCGCAGGCGCTCAACATGCATGCTTGGTGGCTGATGTGTTGGCGATAAATAAAGTGATTATTCATCCATTGTCGGGTGTCTTGTCTGCCTATGGCATGGGATTGGCTCGCCATCGCGCGGTTAAACAACAAACCGTCGAATTGCCACTATCTGCGATAAACGATAAAGCGCTCGAACAGTTACTCTCTGCATTAGCTGATGAAGTATACCAAGAGCTCTTCGTACAAGGTGTTGATAAGGACACGTTAGCATTGAATGCTCAGGTTTTATTACGTTATCAAGGCAGCGATAATGCGATTGCGGTTGAGCATGGCTCGATTGATACGATGGTCGCTGATTTTAGTCGCCAACATCGCCATCAATTTGGTTTTGTTAATCAGGACACGCCTTTTGTATTGGCCGCATTGGAATGTGAGGTTCAAAGTGAAGCTCCAACATTGCCGGTGTTTAGCAATGATGTCGATGCTAGCGGCGCAAAAGCAACCCCATTTACTCTCCGACAAGTCTACTTTGAACAAGGCTTTATCGACACGCCGTTTTATTATCGCCATACTTTACCACCAGGGGTAAAAGTTAAAGGCCCAGCGGTAATTATCGAGCAGGCGACTACCGTGGTTATAGAACCACAGTGGCAGGCTGAGTTAGACTCGGAAGGGATATTGCATTTATCTAAGTATGAACAGGCATTAGCGCGTGCGTATTCCAGTGTTCGTCAGCCGATGCTACTAGAGGTCTTTAATAATCTTTTTATGCATATCGCGAAAGAAATGGGCCATGCACTACAAAAAAGTGCCATGTCGGTCAATATTAAAGAGCGATTAGATTTTTCGTGCGCGATTTTTGATAAGAGTGGCGCCTTAGTAGCGAATGCGCCACATATGCCGGTTCATTTGGGATCGATGGGTAGTAGTGTTAAAAGTATCATCGCGCAAAACAAGGTGATGCATGCGGGTGATAGCTATCTGGTTAATTCACCCTATCATGGCGGCACGCATCTGCCCGATTTGACGGTAGTGACGCCGGTATTTTCGCCAGCTAATAATACTGACATTATATACTTCGTTGCCAGCCGTGGTCATCACGCAGATGTCGGCGGCATAAGCCCAGGCTCGATGCCAGCAACTAGCCATCATATCGACGAAGAAGGGGTACTATTTAGTAATTTCCTATTAGTGGATAAGGGCGAATTTAGGGAACAAGCGCTGATTAATGCGTTAAATAGTAATCCGAATCCAGCCCGTAATATCCCTCAAAATATAAGTGATCTCAAAGCACAACTGGCGGCTAATAATAAAGGGATTAATGAATTGTTTAGCGCAGCGAAACATTACTCGATGCCGGTACTCCAAGCGTATATGGGATATGTGCAAGATGCTGCACAAGAAGGCGTTGTTGAAGCCATAAAAACACTCGACAGCGGTGCATTTAGTTATGCCCTAGATCAAGGCACTAAGGTTGAAGTTCGCCTCACCGTCGATAAGGTGAAAGGCCATGTCACTGTCGACTTTACCGGGACAAGCCTTCAACAGCGCGATAATTTCAATGCACCATTGGCGGTAACACAAGCCGCGGTATTGTATGTATTTAGAACCTTGGTTAATAAGTCGATAGCGCTTAATGACGGATGCTTAAGGCCAATTACTATAGTGGTTCCTGATGGTTGCATGCTAAACCCTAGTTATCCTGGCGCGGTGGTTGCGGGTAATGTCGAAACCTCACAAGTGATCACTGATTCCTTGTATGGCGCACTTGGTATATTAGCTGGCTCACAAGGGACAATGAATAATTTCACCTTTGGTAACAGCGATGTTCAGTATTATGAAACGATTTGTGGTGGTAGTGGCGCTGGACCATCGTTTTCTGGCTGTGATGCGATACAGACCCATATGACGAATTCGCGCCTAACGGATCCTGAAATCTTAGAGAATCGTTTTCCGGTACGTCTCAATCAGTTTTCGATCCGTCAAGGCTCAGGCGGCGTTGGCCGCTATTGCGGTGGTAATGGCGTGGTTAGGGAAATTGAATTTTTGGCTCCGATGCAAGCCGCGATGTTAGCGAATCGCCGCAAGGTAGCACCCTTTGGATTAGTTGGAGGGAGCGACGGCCAGGTTGGTGAAACTTGGTTAATTAATCGTGATAATGAAGCCACGCGATTGGGCTCTTGTGCCACCGTCACCGTTAAACCGGGCGATAAAATAGTGGTAAAAACCCCCGGTGGAGGGGGCTTTGGTTGGGAATGATATGAAGGTTAGAGGTCGACATCTATCCGTAAGCGGGGAATGATATATTCGGAGACGGTACCCTCGACATATTTTTCATCAAGTTGTGCTGGTATATATTTTGATTGATAAAATGTCTCAGCCACTTGGTTCGCACAGCGTCCTTTTTGATGTTTGATATCACTAACATCGCCGCTGATCGATATCTTCTGAACGAACAATAGTGGCTTTCTGAGTTTAACTAAGCACCGTGAACGCTTTCTTTTGACATATCGCTGCGGTGCAATATAGAAATACCCATAGCGCTTAACATCGTGAAGGTGATTAGGCACAACGGTTATTTTCTCTACACCTTCTAGACGTTTAAATAAGACAGAAAAGGGCATCCATACTTTTCTATTTTTACCATCGATAGAGGCGGGCGTTACCATTGAGTGAGTCATTGCCCGGAAAATCTCTTTACTATACTTTGGATATTGGTCTTTTAAGTCATAGCAAAATGGATTGACAAAATAGCCCTTTTTAGAAATATAGGCCTCACATCGCAAAAATACTTTAATGTCGCCGTCACCGGCAGGAAACTTCAATACTGAAGGTAGTGTCCCTTTGTTACCCGACGATTCTAATATATTGGCAGAAACCAATGTTAAAAGCAGTTCGTTACTGGCGTGTGCCATTAGCGAAGTTGTCAGCATGATAATCGGCAGCAATAATAATTTAATATTCATTGTTAAGTTCCATAGGTTGATTTGTTAATGACAATGATTTTTGATGTCAAAATTCGGTGAAGTTTACTTGCTCAAAAAAGCGCGTGGCATCGCTATCAAACGTCGAATATTGGTTGTGAGCGAAATGGCGCAGCGAATATTCTATATGAACGCCAACGGTTGGCCGCAACGGATGACGACAGTGTAAACCGGCTGTTTCTAACAACATTGAGGCGGTTGTACCATCACCGATTTTTGCTTTGCTATCGATGGAAATACTACGGTACTTAACGCAAGCTTGTTGCTTAAACGTCACTAAGGATTCAGTATTTTCACTCTCTTCAAAACGGCCGATATCTGGTGCAGCTGCTCTGAACTTGATGACATGCTCCAGCCACGCTCGGTCAGTGATGATGGCATCAAGTTGATAGATGCCTATGTTGGCAATTAGCGATTCTTTTTGATTAGCGCCATTGCTGCCAAAGACGACTTGGTAACCTGAGTGGGTCATCAATAGCCAATGGCCTTGCTGTGGTGGCAGGGCTGAGACGCCATAGATATCGACCTTGGCAGCCGGATTGACTGTTGGTGCGATGGTTGCGCACGAACAGATCAGTAAACAAGCGAGCAGCGTAACTGTCTTTAACATGTTATCTTCCTTGATATTTATATGATTAATTATTATTGTTTTTAGCTTCGATCCATTGTGACATATATTTGGTGCTTTTGTGATGATGATGGCGCAACATTGCACCGGTAAAGTTTGCTAGGCGATATTGGCTAATATTTTGCGCAAGGTCGTCAATTCGGTCGATTAGCAGCTGTCCCAGTGTCGTTTTGTCGTAATGCTGCTTAATAATAATATCGCCATTGGCTACCGCAGTTTGCCATGCTGGTTGATTGCGGTATAAATCACATGCGATATCGCTAAATTGCTGTGGATTGTCTTCTATCGCTCCTGACCATGGCAAGTCGCCATGCATCGCTTCGCTGCCGACACTGGTGGTAATACTTGGCGTGCCATTAAGCATGGCATCCGCGAGTTTACCTTTAATACCAGCACCAAAACGCAGTGGGGCGAGTAATACCCGCGCTTGACCAATCACCTGATGGGCATCGTCGCACCAACCTTTAACAAGGAAACCTTGCTTGGGGTTATGTAATGCGGTCGCTTTTGGCGGTGGGTAGGCACCATATAAGTGTAGCTGCGCTTTTGGTAATTGCTTGCGTACTAGCGGCCAAATCGTTTCTTTTAAGTAAAGCACAGCATCCCAGTTTGGCGCATGACGAAAGTTACCGATAGAGACAAAATGTTCACGCTCGTCAAAGCTTAGGCGTGGCTTGGTTAACGTTTCGCAATCAAGCATAAAAGGTAGATGATGGAGCAATTGAGCTGACACCTTATAGTGCTGTTGTAATAATTGCATCTCAAAGGTTGAGATCATTAATGACAAATCACAGCGTAAAATCGCGGCTATTTCTCGCAGGGCTATCTCGCTACTATAATCAGACAATTGAACAGGGCGTTCTTGTTTGTGTGCCTTGTGGCGTGCATCACGTAACGAATGTAAGTCTTCGGTATCTAAGATCCGCAGTGCATCGGGACATTGCTGTTCAACACGCCAGCCAAACTGCTCTTCCATCATAAACCGATCAAACATCACCGCTTGGGGATTAAGCTCTTTAACAAATATGTCAAAAGAGGGATTGTTAAGTTCAATCTCAACGCTATCAACATTATGGCCTTCAAGATCCGCCATGTGATCGGAGCGCTGCGCTGGGCTGGCAAAGGTTATCTGCCAATGCGATTGCTGAAATAATGAAATGAGTTCCATCATTCGGGTGCCTGCGGCGGAAGATTGCGGCTCAGGCCACACGTAACCTATGATTAGAAGCTGACGATTTTTCATGATTTAAGATTTACAGGACAAAGACGGGGATTATAACGGGTTGTAGAAAATTGCTCTACTAATTGTGAAAAACATCCGCAACAACGCGTATTATTACGGATAACATCAATTATTTTTTAGCGGCACTGAGCGCTTTAAAACCACCACCATTGTGAAGATTAGTATAGCCAGCAGCTTTTAAGCTTGTGACCGCTTTACCCGAACGGTTGCCACTGCGGCAGTAAATCACGACTTTTCGGTCTTTACGGATTTCTAACGCTGAGAATTGTGCAACGGAAACGTCAAAAGGGATATTGATAGCGGCTTTGATGTGACCTTGTGCATATTCCTGTGCCGTACGGGCGTCGATGATCAGTGCACCGTGGTTAATGAGCTGCCATGCAGCTTGCTCTCGCTTTGGCGTATTGTGATCGTGGTCGCCGTGCGCAAAACCCGCCGTGGTGACCGATAATAGTAGTGCGGCAAGCAATATATTTATTTTTAACATGTTTTCTTCCTTAAATGTTCTTAAAACCCTTAGCCAATTAAGCCAAGCGTGTAACCACTATATTATCAAGAATTAAGAAAAAAAGCACAATGCTCATCATAGGGCAGGTAAGTGATAATTAAAAATTAAACAAAGAATCATTGTCATCTGTAATAACAGTGTGTTTTATCGAACAACATTGATAACATTAGCCAGAATCTATTAAGAAGGAAAACACCTTGGAATTTTTAAATAATTATGGGCTCTTTTTAGCCCAAGCAATAACTATTGTGGTTGCTATCGTTGCGGTATTGATTGCTATTGTTGGTCTCACTACTAAGCCGAAATCTGAACACGGTCATTTGGACGTTACCAATATATCAGATCGTATCGCTGATTCTATCGACGACATCAAGCAGATTATTTTGTCTAAAGATCAATATAAAGCCGAATTGAAAGCAAACAAAAAAGCCAAAAAAGTGGCAGATAAAACGCCTGAAAATGTTAAAAACAATGCATACGTGATTGATTTTAACGGTTCAATGGATGCTAGTCAGGTTGAAGGACTACGACGTGAGATTAGCGCCGTCATTCAGATAGCGTCAAAGGACGATGAAGTCATTGTTCGTTTAGAGAGCCCTGGTGGTGTGGTGCACGGTTATGGGCTTGCTGCAAGCCAGTTAAAACGGATCACTAGCCGCGAAATTCCGTTGACCATTACAGTTGACAAGGTCGCTGCCAGTGGCGGCTATATGATGGCCTGTATCGCCAATAAAATTGTGTCTGCACCCTTTGCGATTATTGGCTCGATTGGCGTCATCGCTCAGATCCCTAATTTTAGCAAGATCCTCAAGAAGAACGATATTGACTTTGAGCAAATAACGGCTGGTCAATACAAGCGTACACTCACCATGTTTGGCGAAAACAGTGCGCAAGACCGCGAGAAGTTCCAAACGGAAATAGATGAAGTGCATACTTTGTTTAAGGATCATGTTGCCAATAATCGTCCACAGTTAGATATGGATAAGGTGGCTACTGGTGAAACTTGGTACGGCGAGCAAGCGCTTGCTCTTGGTTTGGTCGATGAATTGTTGACTAGTGATGACTATTTGTTAGAAGTGAATAAGAGCAAGGCTATCTATAAAGTTCAATATAGCGTACCAAAGACATTAAGTCAGAAGCTTGGCAAAGCGGCTAGTCTCTCGTTAGAAAATAGTCTTTTCTCTTTGTGGAGCAAGGTCACCAATTGGCGCGGAATTTAATCTCTACGTTAGTTAGACCGTTCAGACAATAAAAAAGCAGCGCCCAATGAGGTCGCTGCTTTTTTTTGACAACTAATAGCGATTAATTTTCGTTTTTGTGGCCAGCCCAAGGATTGTTGAATGTTTCTAGATTAATTTCCTTTTCGCTCTTAGCCACAATCACCGTGACCATACTATCGCCGGTTACATTGACCGCGGTACGCGTCATATCAAGCAATCTATCTACGCCCATTATTAGCGCGATTCCTTCAAC
>Ga0209291_1002795_pt1 | contig 13655 bp, 13 predicted proteins | sample GOMGulsemesocosm_FD_184633 | JGI IMG/M metagenome (GOLD analysis project Ga0209291, IMG submission 184633) | Methane-oxidizing microbial communities from mesocosms in the Gulf of Mexico - GOM9B Gulf of Mexico (SPAdes) (version 2) | ecosystem: Environmental > Aquatic > Marine > Cold seeps...
TATAATTTTCTGGATGTAAACCTTGTTTCATTTTATTAATCTTAACATTTTCGAGGTGCAAATATATCACTTTTAATCTGTTTCAAAAAACTTATTTGTAAAATATTTTAAACTTTTTTCTGTAACGATTTAGTACATTTGTTTGCTGATTAAACAAATTTAATTAAAATAATTTATTAGCGCTTAACTCTTCTATCAAAAAAACATATGTTTAAAAAAACAATAACCTATAGCTTAGGCTTGGGAATAGTAATTTCAGGACTATTTATCATTCAATATTTACAAAATATACACACTGAAAACAATCTTTCTTATGGGGTAATCAGCCTCCTTTTTATAATAACATTCATTTTTTTAGGAATCAAAAACAATGCTTCCAAAGGTTTTCAAATAAAAGATGGTCTGAAAACGGGTATTGCAATTGCTGTTATTAGCGGTATCATATATTGGATTTATCAATTTATGCATGCTACTTTTGTTGAACCTGATTTTGCAAATAAAATATTAGAAATAAAATCGACGGAATACTTAAAAAGTTTTCCTAAAACAACTGCCGAGGAACTTGCTACAATGAGAAAAGATTTCTTGGAAGGGTTTCATTTCAATAATTTCGTAGGAATATTAGTCCCGAGTTTATTTACAGGATTTGTAACAGCTATGGTTTCTTCTGCCATTTTAAAATATCAAATTCAAAAGAAATCGTAATTAGATATGAACATCTCCTTAATCATTCCGCTTCTTAATGAAGATGAATCACTTAAAGAATTGCATACTTGGATTGTAAAAGTGATGCAATCTAATGATTTTTCTTATGAAATCATTTTTATTGATGATGGTTCTACGGATACTTCTTGGGAAATTATCAATAGCCTTTCGCAAGAAGACACTAATGTAAAAGGCATTAAGTTTTTAAGAAACTATGGTAAATCTCAAGCTTTACACATTGGGTTTCTAAAAGCTAAAGGTGACGTAGTTATTACTATGGATGCCGATTTACAGGACAATCCAGAAGAAATACCTGATTTATACGACTTAATCGCGAATCAAGGATTTGATTTAATTTCAGGTTGGAAAAAGAAGCGATATGATGCTATTTTCGCAAAAAACCTACCTTCTAAATTATTTAATTGGTGCGCTCGAAAAACATCCGGTTTAAAATTACATGATTTTAATTGTGGCTTAAAAGCATACAAAAACGAAGTTGTAAAAAACGTAGATGTCTACGGCGAAATGCATCGTTATATTCCTGTATTGGCTAAAAACGCTGGTTTTAGAAAAATAGACGAAAAAGTAGTACAGCATCAAGCACGTAAATATGGTAAAACAAAATTTGGTATGGATCGATTTATTAATGGGTTTTTAGACTTACTAACCATCTCGTTTCTTTCAAAATTCGGAAAACAACCGATGCACTTATTTGGTGCATTAGGAACTTTGCTATTTATCATTGGTTTTCTGTTTGCATTTTATTTAGGAATCGACAAGCTATTCTTAAATCCTATGGAGCGCTTAATTACTGAACGTCCACAATTTTATATTTCATTAGTGAGCATGGTTATTGGTTCACAGTTATTTATTGCTGGTTTTTTAGGAGAATTAGTTTTACGAAACAACAAGAATCAAGACCGTTACAAAGTTGAAGAAGAGCTGTAGATTCAATATTATGAATTCGTTTTTCACTACATTTGCACCCTATTTTATTTAAGATTAAAAAATGATATACGTAGAACCAGAAACTCTTGAAGTTGCAAACACATGGTTAATGCCAACTTTTGATGAAGATACTCAACTTCAAATAAAAGAACTTATAGCAAACAATCCAGAAGAACTAAAAGAAAGTTTTTACAAAAACTTAGAATTTGGAACTGGTGGTATGCGTGGTATTATGGGAGTTGGGACAAACCGAATAAATAAATATACCCTAGGAAAAAACACTCAAGGACTTGCTAATTATTTAAAGCAAGAAAACCCTAATAAGGAATTAAAAGTTGCGATAGCTTACGATTGCCGACACAACTCTAAGTCACTAGCGAAATTAGTAGCTGACGTATTTTCTGCTAATGGAATTAAAGTGTATTTATTTTCTGACTTACGCCCTACTCCAGAATTATCCTTTGCAGTAAAGTACTTAGGGTGTGATTGTGGTATTGTATTAACAGCATCACACAACCCCCCGGAATACAACGGATATAAAGTATATTGGAATGACGGTGGACAAATAGTCCCCCCTCAAGATACTGAAATCATCAATGCAATTAATGAGTTGGAATACTCAGAAATTAATTTTAAAGCAAACGAAGGTTTAATTGAATTGATTGACACGGAGTTAGACGAAGCGTTTATAACTGCCTCGGTTGCTAACGGAAGTTTTGAAGGAACTGAACGTGATAATTTATCCATCGTTTTTACTTCATTACACGGAACGTCAATTACTATTTTACCAGAAACCTTAAAACGTGCTGGATATACAAATATTCATATTGTTGAAGAACAAGCTAAACCTGATGGAGATTTCCCTACGGTAAAGTCGCCTAATCCAGAAGAGCCTGAAGCATTAGCTATGGCAATGGAATTGGCAGAAAATATAAATGCTGATATCGTTATTGGTACCGACCCTGATTCGGACAGGATAGGAATTGCAGTTAGAGACAATGACAATAAATTGGTATTATTAAATGGAAACCAAGCTATGATTGTTATGACTGATTTCTTAATTGGTCAATGGTTAAAGCAAGGAAAATTATCTGACAATGATTTTGTAGGTTCTACAATAGTATCTACCCCTATGATGCAAGAGTTAGCTGATTATTACGGTGTAGAATGCAAAGTTGGCTTAACTGGATTTAAATGGATCGCTAAAATGATTCAAGATTTCCCTGAGCAAGCATTTATAGGTGGTGGTGAAGAAAGTTTTGGTTTTATGGTGGGTGATTTTGTACGTGATAAGGATGCCGTAACGGCTGCTTTATTAGCATGTGAAATTGCAAGTCAAGCAAAATCCAATGATAGCTCCCTATACAAAGAGTTGTTAAAACTTTATGTAACACATGGCTTCTACAAAGAACATTTAGTATCACTAGTTAAAAAAGGAATTTCTGGAGCTGAAGAAATTGCACAAATGATGGTAGGTTTTAGAGAAAAGCCATTAAAAAAGATAAATGGTTCTAAAGTAATTATGCTGGAAGATTACCAAGCTTCTACTATGAGAAACTTAGTTACAGATAAAGAGTATCCCTTAGACATTCCAAAATCTAATGTATTAATTTATTATACAGAGGATGGCAGTAAAATAGCATGTAGGCCAAGTGGCACTGAACCAAAAATAAAGTTTTACATCAGTGTAAAAGAAACTTTAAAAACTGTGGATGATTTTGAAAAAGTACAACAGAAATTAGACAATAAAATCACTGCTATCACTAACGATCTGAACGTAAACTAAATGGATTACATAAAAAAACTATCTAGGTTTATTACGCCATATAAGAGGTATGCTTATTTAAATGTTTTCTTTAATATTTTGTATGCTCTTTTTGCATCATTAGGAATGGTATCTTTAATACCTATGTTAGGTGTGATATTTGACAAATCAGCTCAAATAAATACAGCACCCCAATGGAAAGGTATAGGAGGTATAAAAGATTATGCTTTTGATAATTTAAATTATTACATTTCTGCTAACTTTGGTAATGATACCCAAAGTGCACTGATCTTCATGGCCAGTATTATTCTAATCATATTTTTATTGAAAAATGCATCGAAATATTTTGCTGAATACTTTATGATATACCTAAGAAATGGGGTACTAAAAGATATTAGGGATGAATTATATGATAAAACCATCACCCTACCTATTTCTTACTTTAGCGAAAAACGTAAAGGTGATATTATTGCACGTATAGTAAGTGATGTTGGTGAAATACAAAATTCACTATTGGCAATGCTCGAATTGATAGTAAGAGAGCCCGTTACAATTCTATTTACCATTATCTTTATGCTAGCAATCAGTGTAGAACTAACTCTTTTTGTTTTTGTTTTCATCCCTCTATCAGGGTTTATAATTTCTAAAATTGGAAAAACACTAAAACGTCATTCTGAAAAAGTTATGAATGAGCAAGGTGTTTTCCTATCTATTTTAGAAGAAACACTGAGCGGCTTAAAGGTTCTAAAAGGGTTTAATGCAGAAGGCTATTTTAACAATAAATTTCAATCCTCTACCACGCGTTCAAAAGATTTTTCTAACACATTATCAAGAAGGCAAATTTTAGCTTCCCCGGTTAGTGAATTTTTGGGTATTGCTGTAATTGCCGTTCTACTAATATATGGAGGTCATTTAGTATTAATTGAGAAATCTATTACTGGACCAGATTTTATTGGATATATAGCTTTGGCTTATAATATACTAACACCAGCAAAAGCGATTTCTAAGGCCAGCTATAAAGTAAAATCAGGTAATGCTTCTGCAGACAGAGTTTTAGCAATACTAAACACAGCTTCGCCTTTAGAAGACAAAGAAGATGCTCTTGAAAAAAACAGTTTCGATGCTGCCATTAGCATTAAAAACGTCTCCTTTAAGTATGAAGACGAATATGTCTTAAAAGATTTTTCTTTAGAAGTTCCTAAAGGAAAAACAGTTGCCTTAGTAGGACAATCGGGAAGTGGAAAATCTACAATAGCAAACCTCTTAACTCGTTTTTATGATATTAACGAAGGGAGTATTTCTATTGACGGAACCGACATCCGTGATTTAAAAAAGGAATCTGTACGTGGACTAATGGGCTTAGTAACACAAGACTCTATTTTATTTAACGACACCATAAAGAACAATATTAAGTTAAGTACTGAAAACGCTTCTGATGAAGAAGTTTTAGAAGCTTCCAAAATCGCTAATGCCTATGAATTCATAAAGGACCTTCCAAACGGATTCGACACCAATATCGGTGATGGCGGAGGGAAGCTATCAGGAGGACAAAAACAACGACTGTCTATTGCTAGAGCAGTTTTAAAAAACCCTCCTATTATGATTTTAGACGAAGCAACCTCTGCCTTGGATACAGAATCAGAAAAAATAGTTCAAGTAGCATTAGAAAATATGATGAGGAACAGAACCTCTGTAGTGATTGCACATAGATTATCAACTGTAAAAAATGCGGACCTCATTGTTGTAATGAAAAAAGGACGTATTGTTGAACAAGGCAATCACAAGGGTTTACTTGAAAAAAATGGAATGTACAAGAAATTGGTTGAAATGCAATCAATGGCTTAAATATCAGAAAATACCCCCTATTGATAGGAAACAAAAAGGCGAAACATAAGTTTCGCCTTTTATTTTTTTAGTGACCACTTAAAAAAGTTGGGGCTTTTATTAAGCAGTATAACACTAATCCTTTAAAATAATAACACAAATATAGAGAGCTTATCTCAATTTTTAAAACTTTCATTGCTTATTATCGACTATATTTACACTTAGGCGATGTTTTTGTATCATTCACTGTTCCTATTAAACCTTTTCTTATTTTTAAAGTCATATAGTCTTACATGTAAAGATGACAGAACAAGAACTCGTAACATCGCTTAAAAACCCAAGCACTTTAAATATTGCTTTTAAGGAATTATTGAAGCAATATAAAGAACGACTGTATTGGCATATCAGGAAAATTGTAATTGACCATGATGACACTGATGATGTATTACAGAATACCTTTATCAAAGTATACAAAAACATTAGCAAATTTAAAGAGGATAGCAAATTATACTCTTGGATGTATCGTATAGCCACAAATGAAGCCATTACATTTATCAACCAACGAGCTAAAAAGAATAATAGTGCAACTGAAGAAGTGCAACTAACCATACTAAACAACTTAACTGCTGACGATCATTTTGATGGAGATGAAGCTCAACTGAAACTTCAAAAAGCAATTGCTACACTTCCGCAAAAACAACAATTGGTTTTTAACATGAAGTATTTTGACGCCATTAAATACCGAGAGATGTCTGAAATTCTAGAAACTTCCGAAGGAGCCCTAAAAGCATCATATCATATCGCAACTAAAAAAATAGAAGAATATATCTTAAACAATTAAACCTTTTTGATTTACAACTGTCTAAGAAACAAATGAACAAGAACAACAGACATATTAAAACAGGATTTACAACACCTGAAAACTACTTTAACAATTTTGATGAAAAGTTATTAAAGAAACTATCTATTGAGAAAAGTGAATCAACACTGCCTTTAGAAACTGGATTTAAAGCACCTGATGACTACTTTGAAAATTTTGAAGAAACAGTATTGCATACGCTATCTGTTGAGAAAAACACTTTAAGTACTCAAAAACATACTGGATTTGTAGCACCTGAAAACTACTTTGACAATTTAGAACATGAAATTTTAAACAAGACAACAACTACTGAAACTAAAGTAGTTAAATTATTTAGTAAAAAACAGTTCTTATATGTCACTAGTATTGCCGCGATACTTGTTTTTAGTTTCTTTATTTTAAACCCTAAAAATTCGAATTCACTTACTCTTGACGATATTGAATATGCCGCTTTTGAAGAATATTTAAATACTGAAGATTTGGATATTTCACCACTTGAACTAGCTGAATTGTACGAAGTGGATAGCAATGAATTAAACAATATTTCTTTTTTAAGTATTGAAGATGAAAACATATTAGACTATTTATCAGACGAAACTACTTCTGACGACTATTTTGACAGTGAACTCTGATTACAAGTAATAAACAATTTAAACAACATATAATGAAACTAACATTATCCATAATAATAACATTATTGTGCTTTAGCACAATATTTGCACAGCACCCAAATAAAAGGAAGAAAATAAAAGCCTTAAAAACCGCTCATATTACTAATGAATTAAACTTAACTAGTAAAGAAGCTGAAAAGTTCTGGCCTATCTATAATGCTTCACAACAGGAGCACCACCAATTACGTAGCGAATCAAGACACTTACGCATAAAATTAAAAGAAGATTTCAATGCTATTTCTGAAAATGAAGCAAAAATTATTTTACAAAAATCAATCGATTTACAAAATAGAATGCATGAAGTACACAACAAATTGATTTCGAGTTTAATGAAGTTTTTACCTGCAAAAAAAATCATACTATTAAAAAAAGCTGAAGATGATTTCACCCGAAAACTAATTCAGAAGTTCAAAGGACACCGAGGTCCAGAAGGAAGGGACGCTCCACCACCAAGACACTAAAAGAATAATTAAAAAGGATTTTTCTGAAAAATTTCTTAAATTTAAAATGTCATATTGAGCCTGTCGAAGTCAGTATTGATAGCAATACATTAAATATTTCGACAGGCTCAATATAACGAATAAATTTACTTTTCGATAGGAGTAAAAACAAAAGGCATCATAATTTCAATTCATACCAATGGATATCCCATAGTACTAATTAAACTTCAGTTTTACCACCTTACCTTTTCCACCAGCATAAGCAGTACTATCGTTTAAAAATCGGATCGTATAAAAGCCTTCATCGCTTAAATGCGCCCAATTAGTACCCGAATCATCGGAATATTCAATTCCTAGAAAACCTACAGCCACTAACTCCTTTGCGTTACTATTGGGCACATATTGCACACAACTTCTATATCCTGGGGCTTTTCCTTTAGCAACAATACTCCATGACTTCCCTCCATCAATAGTTTTAATTTTATTCAAGTCATTAGCTTTTGGTTTTGTATAATCGCCTCCAATTCCAAAACCGCTTAACGCATCATAGAAATCAATTGAATAGATCCCTGTGGTTTCAACACCTTGAATTATTGGTGTATCAAAAACCTCCCATGTGTTCCCTTTATCTGAAGAATAGAATATTCTGCTCGCCCTACCTCCTGTAGCAATCCAAGTGTGATTTCCTACAATTTTAATATTAGTATCACTGGCAGCAAAAGCTGCTTCACCTTCTTTTGCTTTTGGAACAACATCACATGATAACTTATTCCAAGTCTCTCCTCCATCCCTTGTTACAATAACACTCAAACAATCATCCGTAGGATCTCCAATAGCAATTCCCTCCTGTTCATTCCAAAAACTCATGGAATCATAAAATGCTTTTTCATGTGTTTCAGTATACACTAGTTCCCCGTTCTTATATAACAGCACAGGACTAGCAATACTTAGCGTAAAAATTGATTTTCCGTTAGAAGAAAGTGCTCTAAAGTTTGGCTTATGAATAGTATCAAGCCCAAACAAGCTTTTAAAATGATTGAATTTCGCTCCTTTTATCATTGTTTGTCCATCAGCTGTGGCAATCACAACCGAACCTTTAACAATTTCTAAAGCCCTTACATTTAATAACGAATCTTCCAATATAGGCTCGATTTCAACTTTAGAAAAACTAGTCTTTTTTATTTTTTCTGTGATACCTACATCTGCTTTCTTACAAGCCATTACAGCAATTAGTGACAAAACAAATAATACTCTCTTCATATTTAACAATTTACTGCAAAATAAGAAAAGGGGTACTAATATTAGTACCCCTTTAAAAATTTATCTAACAAAAAAAAACTATCCTTCTTTTTTCAATAATTCAATATGTGTTAATAATCGTTTTATTTCCAATTCTAAAGTGCCATTATAAACACCTCTAACCCTCCCTTTTTTATCTATTAAAAGAAAATTCTCCGTATGGATAAAAGCACTTTCGTCTTGAGTTGTTACAAAATCTTCATCAGCAAAATATGAATTCCGAGCGATTTCATAAATTTTATCCCTATCTCCTGTAACTAAATTCCATTTACTGTCAATTACTTTGTTATTGACAGCAAATTCTTTCAGTTTTTCTACCGTATCAACCCATGGCATTACCGTATGCGACAACAACATTAAGTCATCATCATTTTTAAAAGCTTCTTGTAAAATATTCATGTTTTTAGTTAAACGAGGGCATATCCCAGGGCATGTGGTAAAAAAGAAATCGGCTACATAAATTTTATCTTTATATAATTCATTTGTTATAATTTCACCATCTTGATTTGTTAAACTAAAAGGTGCCACTGTGTGAATGTTTTTATATTCATCCGCTGATTCAGAAATCCATTCAGGGGTGAAATCAGCAGAATTAAAAAACGGCAACACTTTAGACTTATCTATTTTTTCCTCCTTACAAGAAACTAATGTTATCAATACTACTATAATAAATACCCTTCTCCTCATTCTCCTATTATTTATCTTGTTTATTGGTTACAGTAATACATTTTTTTAATCCTATTAAACCATAACGCTCTCCGTTGACCACTTCGTAATTAGCTTTTATCCTACCATCCGATTTCCACGCTTTTTGAGAACCGTTTTCCCTTCCATTAGTATAGTTAAAATCACGAAAAATCAGACCAGTCTCATACCATTCTTTAACAGATCCTTGATACTGCCCAATATCATTAAAATGATATTCAAATTTTTTAACCCCATTATTCCACCACCCAATATGTACTTTTACTTTATGCCCTTTACTATAAAAGCGTTCTGTAAACTTTTTCCCGTCTGGATACCATGTATTTGAATACCCATGTTGCTTTCCGTTTAAATACTTTTCCTTTCTTTTTATATTGTCATTTTTATAGTTCACCAAATAAATACCTGAGTAAGGCACATTCTTATAATACAACACTCCATTTTTAAGAAAAAAATCAGGGTTTAATGCATTAAGCTCTATTTCAGAAATTAAGCTTTTATTTTGTGCTGTATTTGTACACTTTTCTACATTCATAGTAACATCATTACAGGAGGCAATCAGAAAATGAAGCAATAACAATAGAGTACAGGTTTTCATAAAAATATTGATTTTCAAATAATATTATTAATTCGTAAGTATCCCTGGAGTACCGTAATAACCACCTCCATTTATGTACGGAGCTTCACTAGTTACATGATAATGATATATTCCATTTGGAAAATCCGCCGTTGGAGTTGTATGCCCATGATATACATCTAAATCTGCATTGGTAATCATCACTCCATTTTCATGTGTTCCGTAAACAGGAAAACCATCTAACAATATACCAACCAATCCTTCATTTCCATTTTGTTGTGTTAACCACATAGACTCTAAATGATAATGATAATTTCCTTGTTGCTGAGGGTGCCCGCTCCCTTGGTCAAAACTTTCAATCTCATTCGTTAATGGCTGATTATTTGGCCCCGCATACTGATTGTATAATGACACACTATTTACAGCAATACCAATACTTCCTAAATCTGTTGCCGTGTGCGTAATAGCCACCATTGGATAACGAGGAATAGTCATCGTAATCGATTGTTCAATAATAGAATTTGGATTCTGAATAAACCCTGAATCTGTATATGCTTCATACAAGGAATGATTGGTTGGATAATAGGCGCTTTTATGATCAGGTTCAGAGGTAGTTGTTATTACTATATTATCTTCATTAATCACAAATTCAGTATTTGCAGTATTAAAACGAGAAGCTAACACACTAATATCAGTATCTCCGCCGTTTACGATGGCCCCTGTAGGAGTATTTGGAGGAAAAAACAATGAAGATTCGTCATTCGAGCATGCAAAAAAAACAGCAATCAGTACTAGTAGCGGCAAGCCAATTTTTAATAGGTTTTTCATATCTTATATTTATAGATTATTATTGTACGTTAGCTCTTAGACTACACCGCAAAAAAAAGGTTTAATTTAATTCGATAAAAATTTTAAGTTACAAAAAAAACATCCCTTGTAATTCGTCCTAAGAAATAATTTTGTTTATTAATTTAAACAAATAACAAAACACTATCTTTGCCACTTATTTTTTAAAAATGAGATTACATAGAAATTTAACATACGCAGTAATTGATAGTATTAGAGATGTTTTCAATGAAGACATGTATGCTGGAAAGGCTGTAGAACAAGCTTTAAGACGTGACAAACGTTGGGGTTCTCGTGACCGTAAATTTGTTGCTGAAACTATTTATGATATCATCCGTTGGAAACGTTTATATGCAGAAATAGCAGAAGTAAGTGAACCTTTTACTCGTCCAAATTTATGGCGATTATTCTCTGTTTGGTGTGTATTAAGAGGTATTGAATTACCAGATTGGAGCCAAATTGAACCAACACCGTCAAGAAGAATTAAAGGAAGGTTTGATGAATTGTCAAAAATCAGAAAATTTAAGGAATCTATTCCTGATTGGATCGATGAAATTGGTGTTAAAGAACTTGGAGAAAAAGTATGGACTAAAGAAATCGCTTCTTTAAACATACAAGCTGAAGTAATTTTAAGAACCAACACACTTAAAACTACTAAAGAAGCCTTACAAGCAAAATTATTAGAAGAAGGTATAGAAACAGTTGATTTACCTAAACATCCCGATGCTATAAAATTAGTAGAGCGTGCAAATGTATTCAGAACTGAAGCCTTTAAACTAGGATGGTTTGAAGTACAAGATGCCTCTTCACAATTAGTTGCTGCTTATTTAGATGTACAACCAGGTATGAAAGTTATTGACACTTGTGCTGGAGCTGGTGGTAAAACATTACACTTAGCAGCCTTAATGCAAAATAAAGGGCAATTATTTGCTATGGACATTTACGAAAGTAAATTGCGTAAATTAAAAGTTCGTGCTAAAAGAGGTGGCATTCATAATGTAACTTTAAAAACAATTGACTCTACTAAACCAATTAAAAAATTACACGATAAAGCAGATAGAGTTTTAATTGACGCCCCTTGTAGTGGATTAGGTGTTTTAAGAAGAAACCCTGACTCTAAATGGAAGCTACAACCTGAGTTCCTAGATAACATTAGAAAAACACAACAAGAAATTTTATGTAGTTATTCTAAAATGGTTAAACCAGGAGGGAAACTTGTTTATGCTACTTGTTCAGTACTACCTTCTGAAAATCAAGACCAAGTAAAACAATTCTTAGCGACTAACGAAGAGTTTACATTTGTTTCTGACAAAAAAATATTAGCTTCTGAAAGTGGTTATGATGGTTTTTATATGGCTTTATTAGAACGCAAATCAAAATAAGAATATATTGATTATAGTATACACAAAAAGGGATCGTATTTACGATCCCTTTTTACATTTATAAAATATAGCCTTCACTACATTATAATATCATTTTTCCAAACATATGGCTCAGGAATATCAGTATCATCTATTAATTGTCTAATATCTATTTCTATTCCTCTACTCATATTTGTAATAGGCACATCATTTGGACCACCTTCAAACGGATTTTCTGAATTCTCTCCTATCTTTTCCATAGTATGAAATACCCATGAAATTAATGTGCTAAATAGAATTGAAAACCAGACAAACTTTTCTCCTATAAACACCTGTATTTGATGCAATAAGCTTGTATGAGATGTATGATTCGCTAAATCTACTAAAATATGATCTCCAATTTTCTCAAACTCTTCCATAATACCAAATGGCACAAGTAATATAAAAATCCATACAAATATGTAATTCATGGTTGCATACTGCCTTGGATATGGAAAGTTTTTAATTCGCTCACTTTTTCCTTGCAGTGTATAAAATTCTTTCACCATATTAACTAACTCCATATGCCTAAAGTCCTCTATCAAGCCTTTTTCTTTTAATTCTCTCAAACGTTTAGACTGGATCCCTAATAATTGAGAAGCTTGATTCCCCTTAGCAAAAACTTCATTATATTCTTTCTCTGAAATATATGGTTTAATAACATCGGCTATGGGGTAAGTATCTTCACATACTACAAACTGACTCTCTCTAAACTTCCTGTTAGCCCTATCATTTTTCAAATGCATTTCCCAAGGCTTATCTTTACGTAATTGATACCGTAAAGCTGTTAGCCAAGCTATGTGCCGATGTACCAATTCTCTTTGGATACCATATAACTCTTCATTACTTAATTCCGATTTTGTGTGCTCATTGGTAATAAAATCTTTTAACATAATAGTCCAAGTACGAGAAGCATTTACAATACCGCCCCATATTTTTCTAGCTTCCCATAACCTGTCATAGGACGCGTTATTTTTAAAACCAATAACAAAAGCTGTAGCTGTACCTAAAACTCCCAACGGTAACCACGGCACATGCAACCATTTCCACCCTACTATATCAAATAAAAAAACAGGGATTGATGACAAAAAAAAGAATAATAATAAATCTCTAATTGTCCATTTTAAAATCCCTTTGATTGGAAATATTCTCTTTGTATACATATATAAATTTATACTTTCGAATTTATAAAAAAGAATTATCAATTCAAATTACTGATTAATAAATAACGTAGTTAACAATAATATATACCACTGTTAATTAAAAGCTATTTGTTAAGTTATTAAATCGGTTAAAATACGTACTTTTGCATCTTTAAATAACACAACAAAAACGTTAATAGATGATTCATTTTTTTGGAAACACAAACAGCACTGTATTCGCTGTACAAACAACAAAAGAACTTTCTAGCGAAGCAATTGAAAAATTGACTTGGTTATTTGGTAATCAACCTAAAATAAACGCGGCGTCACTTGACGCTTTTTTTATTGGTCCTAGGGCAGCAATGATTTCTCCTTGGAGTACCAATGCGGTTGAGATTACACAAAACATGACAATTGAAGGAATCATCCGTATTGAAGAGTACAAAAGTACTACAGAAAATAATACCGATTTTG
>Ga0209291_1002797_pt1 | contig 13645 bp, 12 predicted proteins | sample GOMGulsemesocosm_FD_184633 | JGI IMG/M metagenome (GOLD analysis project Ga0209291, IMG submission 184633) | Methane-oxidizing microbial communities from mesocosms in the Gulf of Mexico - GOM9B Gulf of Mexico (SPAdes) (version 2) | ecosystem: Environmental > Aquatic > Marine > Cold seeps...
CTGAGACAACGGAAGGTATTGATATTTATAAATGGAATTTAGCGTGTAAAAACTTAGAGGAAGAAGATATTGCTATGAGATTAAATGCATGGGATTTTGGGGGGCAAGAAATCTATCATTCAACTCATCAGTTTTTTTTAACTAAAAGATCTATATATCTATTTATTTGGGAAGCTAGAAAAGATGAATCTTTAATTAACTTCGATTATTGGTTAAATATTATAAAAGTTTTGAGTAATTCCTCTCCAGTAATTGTTGTTCTAAATAAAATTGATGAAAGAGTAAAAGAGATTGACGAAAAATCACTCATGGAAAAATTTCCTAACATTAAATCTTTCGAAAAAGTTAGTGCAAAAGAGGGGAAGAATTTAGATAATTTAATTGAAACGATAAAAAAACAAGTTGTAAAGTTGCCACACATAGGTGATAAGTTACCTGAAACTTGGAGTCAGATAAGAGATGAGCTTGAAGAATTAAAAGATAATTATATTTCATACGAAAGATACATACAGATTTGTAATAGTTATGGTTTGAATAAATCAGAGTCTAAGCATTTAAGCAATTATTTTCACGATTTAGGAGTCTTTCTTCATTTTGTTGAAAATCCAATATTAAAACCAGTAATTTTTTTAAAGCCTGAATGGGCAACTAATTGTGTATATAAAATACTTGATTTAGAAGAGATTATAACTAATTTTGGAAGCTTTGACCTTGACATAATAGAAAAGTATTTACCTGAGTATAATTCACAACAAATGATTTATATTATTGAGTTAATGAAAAAATTTGAATTATGTTTAGAAATTAAAAATGGTAATTATATTATTCCTGAACTTCTAAAGCCTTCAGAACCAGAAGTTGATTTTGAATTGGAAGATTGTATTAGTATGATCTATCAATATGACTTTATGCCTGCAGGTATTGTATCTAGATTAATTGTTAGGTTAAAGGATTCTCTTTTCGAAGATAAACATTGGAAAAGTGGTCTATATATAAAGCATAACGAAGATATTGGAGCCGTTTTTGGAAACCAGTTTTCTAAAACGATAAAAATTAAAGTTTCAGGGGAGTCTAAAGCTACTTTATTAGGTATAATAAAGAGAGAGTTAGATCTAATTAATGAAACTTTAAATTATCCTAGCCACAAAACAAAAATCCAGTGCAATTGTAATAAATGTATAGATTCTGATGACCCACACATGTTCGACTATGAATATCTAATGAGAGCAAAAAGGGCTAGTAAAAATAAAGTGGAATGTCAATCAAGTATAATGCATGTTCATCTTGAGGAATTAATCGGGCCTTATCAGTTGGTGGCTGAAGATTATATTCCAAATTATGGGTTCACAATTGACGATTTAACTTATAGTATATTTGAAATATGCTCAAGACTATTGGAAAGAAAACATACTGTAAAAAGTGAAGATTTAATGACTGATAATTTTACTGATCAACTAAGGGCGACTGGGTATTCTGTCTCAGATCAAACTCGTAGTGGAAGGTCTAAAAAACAGAGTGGTGAATTAGATATAATGATCAGAAATAATAAAAATATGCCTAGCGCTATTCTAGAGGCATTGAGACTTGATTCATTTGATTTAAAAAACAAAACAATTATAGAACATTTGAATAAGTTATTGATAGATTATGATTCTAATGGTTTATCAAGAAACTTTATGCTAATTTATTCAGAATCTAAAGATTTTAGTAGAAGTCATACTAAATATATCAATTACCTTAAGAACCTAGCACATCATGAGTTATATGATAGTAAAGCTAAAATTATATCTTATAATGTAAATAATGAAATGAGTAAAAGGGTAAATTTAAAAGTTATTATTTCTCAACATGAAAGGAGAGGGGAAATCTGTGAAGTATATCACATCTTATTAAATTTGCATTAATAAATTTAGTCAAATTTTATATCAGAAAAGGAAATTATTAAGTAATGTGATTCAAATATATTTATTTGTAATAGATATCCATATTAAAAGCCAACTATTCCTTAGTTGGCTTTTAATATGGAAGTTTCGTTATGGAATAAATTGGCTTATTACAAATAAATAATATAAACTTCTTAATAAGGAATATGATTTTCCTTCAAAAACTTATTGTTCATATTTATACTCTTCAATGATTTCTCCATTTTTATCTAACCATGAAGAGAATCCCCAATAACTATTAAACTTAGCGGTACCAACTTGAATTTTAGTGATTTTATCAAGCTTTTTAAGCCCCGCTGTCTTTTGTGATAGTTTTTCAGTAGAGTACTTAGTATCATTACCAAGTTTTAACTTTAAATATTGAGATATTTCTTTGGTTCTCATAAATTTTTGATGCAGTTCAAGAGTTAATAAGAATTTGTTAGAAAGACTTGCTTTCTCAAGTTTTCTTAACAAATCTTTCTCTTTTTTATCAACTGTTATAGGATCTATCAAAGAATTTAATTTTGAAGATAAAGGGCTCTCTATGCTTGCTATGATATCACGAACGTTTTCTAGTTTTAATTTTGCTTTTCGTTCAATTTGCATCCATTCTTTTTCAAATTGTTTTAATCCATTTAACGTGTTTTGTCTGTCATTTAAGTTCATAGTGATAATTTTTTATTATCTTTACACAATAGGGCGTAAAGCTCTTGTATGATGAAGCTTCAACCTCATTTTTTAATTTAAAAAGAGGTTGTTTTTACTTCATCAAGTTTATTTTAAATGGCCTTTTTTGATTAGTACTCGGGAAGGTCATTTTTGTTTTTCCAAATGTATATATAATATTATGTATATCACCTAACAATTAGATAATATTTTTTTTCTACTAGTTTTCTTATTTACTTACTTTGGTTTGTTATACGATTCTTTAATTTCCTTCTTACAAGTTCTTCTTTATTTCTTTATTTTCGATTCCTTAGGAGACGAGGTGATATATTTTTCGACTCTATAAAAAGATGTTTTCCCTATGCCTACCCTTTTACAAGCTTTTTCAATGGAAATATTTTTATCATTATAGAGATGTTTGGCATGTTCATACTTTTCAATAGTCTCTTTTTTAGGTCCGATTGGTCTGCCTAAGAGTTTTTTTCTCTTGCGTGCATTTGTTAAACCTATTTTAGTCCTTTCACTAATTAAGTTTCGTTCAAATTCTGCAACTGCTGAAAATATATGCAATAAGAATTTTCCATTTGCAGATGTACTATCAAATTCTGGCTCACTTATACTTTTAAAATGAACTCCAAGCTCATTAAATTTTTCAATTAGGTTGACCATATTTTTTAATGAGCGGAAGATTCTATCATTTTTATATGTAACTACGATATCACCTTTCCTTAAATATGAGATCATTTTATTTAGATCTTCGCGATCATTTCTAACTCCGCTTCCAATATCAGTATAAATTTTATCACACCCTTCTTTTTTGAGTAAGTCTATTTGGGATTCAAGACTTTGACCTTGAGTAGAAACTCTTGCATATCCAACTTTCATATTTTTCGTTCTTTAAAAGGTTATTTAACAAAACTATTAAAAAGAACGGAGAATAGAACTATTTTTATGGTCTTGAACCCATTTTTTTATTAGTCCCATAAAACGAACGTTTTATGGGACTATTTGAAATAACATACTGAGATACTCTTTATGACATAAGTAAATGATAAATATTAGAATATTATTTTTTAAATTGTAAAAGCAAATATTATTTTTAATGTCAAAGAATCTATCTAAAGCAAAATTTAAGAAAAGTTTACTATCAATTGGTGTTAAACAATCTCAGAGTAGTTTTTGGTATTTATCTCAGAAAGGGAAAAGTTATTTTAAGAGGGATAGTTTTTATATGAAACTATGGCTCTTTAAGATAGATTCAGCTGAATACCCAGTAGAGTCTTTTTCTAAAAAAAATATTGCATTTGAGGTACTAACTGTTAACACCAGTGAATATGTACAAGGAAGTATTTATAACGAGATAGGTAAATGTATAAATGTTCCTGAAATTGGAGTTACTGGATTAGACTCCATAGAAGTTAATTTTGATACTCATGACGATTTATTTTCGAGAGGTCTTTATGAAATATATTCGCCTTGTAATTATCCAATTCCAGATTTTAAACATAGGGTTCTTAAAGGTGCTAACTATTATAAAACTCAAATAAAAATTGAGAATAAAACTGTTACCGTAATTTTACCACTACAATCTGTTATTGATTTTTTCTTTTTCAATTTTTCGACAAAACTTAATAATTATATACTTGAAAATTCTTTAGAAGAGATCTTCGAGATTACAGGAATTGTAATTGATAAAAATGATAAATACCCATGCGTGACTCAAAATAGGCAAAAAGTATCTAAAAGAGTGATTTTATTTATAGCTCAGTTTTTTTTCACTACGAGTAAAATACAAAGCGAGGCCATAGATTTACTTAGAACTTCACATTTATTTGAGATGAAGAATGGTAAATCTAAATTTTATCTAAAAACTAAAATACCTTTTGATATTCCATCCGAGCTCAAACTATTAGGACAGTATATTGATAAAAATAAAAATACATTTTTAGCAAACAGAATAACTGGATTTAGACCTTTAAATCAAGAAGTTTTATTTGATTTTAAAAAAATCATTATATCCGTTATTAATGATACAAGTTCAGTCAAAGGTTATGAAAATGATGAAGAACGCCTTTACGATATGGTTTATAATAATTATGGAGGTATAAGTGATAATGTTGACTATACTGATTCTGACGGAAAATCAACTGTTAAAGAGATTAAAGAGAATGAAAACCCATTATATTCATTTAGTGAAATACCAGAAAGCTCTTCTGTAATTAAAGGCTCAAACAAACACAGGTATGTACTTGATAAAATAATTAAAGGGAAAGACTACATAGGAGGAACTGCTAATTTGAGGGGTTATGAAGATGAAAGTCAAGTTACTAAAATTGATAGGATAACTTTAGCAAGTACTTTAGCTTGGAATATTTATGCTATTTCTGCAATTGATATATTTTGTTCAGAGAATAAGTTTGGTGGATCTTTTATTAAGCTTTATAAAGATAACATTTCATTAAAAGAATTTAGGGACGGTAGAGAAGATGTTTTTACTTCATTTAATTTTAAGAAACTAAGGAAAACTAAATTTATACTATTTGAATTCTCTCGTGAAAATTATGTGTATTATTTTTTTGAAAAAGGTTCAGGAAGTTATTCAGCTGTATTTAGATCAACTAACAATATGATCCTTTCTAAGAATCAATTATTTCGTTTTTTAAAAAGTATTACTTTAAAAAATAAATTAGATTGGTCAGCACGTAGTCGTGACGAAGCCTTTATGAATAAACATAAAATTAAAATTTTCCAACCAATAACGCATCCGAGTAAATCAGATAAAAAGGAAAAAAGAACAGATTCTGATCTAATAAAAATACTTATTAAAAGTATAAAGAAAAGAATTATAGTTGATATCAAGAATCAAACTTTAGGTAATAAGTAAACCAGTAAGGTAGTTTTTCCATATTTTCTGTTATATGAGAGTTATTAAAGTGTTTTATTTTTTTTAATTGAAAAAAAGAATATGGCCAACATCGAAGAAACTTGTTGACATTTACAAGTAAACTTCTTTTTTGTTCTATTGGTAGAAATCTAAAATAATTACTAGTGTCAGTTTGATTTATCTTATATAGTTGACTAAAGTTAATCTTAAACTGATTACGTGGGTTAGCAGTATTTAATTTAGAACAAAGTAAAAGGAGTATTTTAATATATGTAAATGAATAGTTTGAAATTTCATTAAAACCTTTATTTAGAATAGTATTAATATAATGTTGATATTCTAACTCCTCTGAACTAGGAGCTGATTCATTTTTGTTAGTTCTTAAATCGTATAAGCAAAATGAACAATAGAATACATCTTTTATTGCTAGGTTTTTTTTGTTAAAATTTATCCTATAGAATGATATAGGTGATTTGCAACTTGGGCAGTGGTCTTTTAAATACTCTTTGCAATCAACACAAACTATTGATGTCTCTAATCTCCAACTTAACTTATAAAAAGGTTTTTTAGACAAGCAACTGGAACAATATAGTTGTCCAAATTTACTCCTTGATCTATGTTTTATTCCTAATGCAGAAATATTCTGTGTGTATGAATTGGTTTGAAGTTTTTCATAAGCGAATCCATCATATTTTTTTAAAGTTAAATCAAATATATCTTTATAATCCAAAGGTGTAATTTGAGATAAATGTAAAAGGATTTCATCAGGTGCAAGTAAATCCATATCCCTATTCCAAAACGCTTTACAATCTACAAAGTAACTTCTAATAAATCGTATAGGCTTGATGTCAGATTTTAATGACATTCTATAAATCCAACTAGTGAATAATTCATTTTTGAAAGGAGGTAGGTAATATGGTAGTATATTCTTATTTTAAGTTTTTAATATATACCATTAATTAAAATTAAAGTTTATAAATCATTTTTTTTCGATCTCCAGGTGGAGTGTAATTAATATTGTTTAAAATTGTTTTTGTTATCTTTTCAGTACCCGATTTTACAGCCAGTACAGCACTCAACTCTATGATTGTTGAAATTTCGCCAATCAAACCTTCACTTAGTGCAAGTATTTTTCTTGAGAGTCCGTCTTCTATAAGCATTGACTCTTCTTTCAAAGGAAGTTTAGACTCGAAACTTAATAGAAGTCTTTTAAATTCAGTGTCAAATTGCCACCTTTTTAGTACTCTTGGTTGAAACCTATTAGCTAGCTGAGGATCAGTTTGAATCGCGTTGAACGCATCTTTAGTACCTGCACAAACGAGAGAAATATTTAATTCATTCGATAGGAATTTCAATACATTTAAGAATTTTCTTTGTTTAGTTGGAGTCCCAGCAAGAATATGATGAATTTCATCTACAATTAATATCTTAACATTTAAACTTTGTAGCAAATTTTTAACTCTTATTTGCCTTACATCTAATTTCTCTGTAGTTTTATATGGCGCTAAAAGTTTTTCGAGAATAGCGTTGTAAAATCTTCTTTCATCAGGTTCTGGTGGAGCTTGAACCATAAGCACTGGAGTTGAAATTTCACTAGTTACTTCATCTAATAAAGAAGGATTTAAAGATAAAAATTTTTCTACTAATGCTGTTTTACCATTATTAGAATCGCCAACAAGCAAGATATTCGGCATTCTAGAAGATTTTGGATACTTTTTAAGTTCACTGAGTTCTTTCAATATTTTAACTGCGTCCGTATAATTTATCCACTTAGATATTTTCATAGAGTGAATTCGTTCTTCATTAGAAAAACGAGCTAATTGTTCCAGTGTTTGCTTATTTAAGTTCCTCTTCATCTATATCTTCGAAAGGCGTTAATAATTCATTATTGATTGGTTCAATAGAGTCATAAGTTTCTACATCAAGTGGATTAAAGTTCGTTTTTAATGTTTCTGGTAGCTTTTTATATTTTTTTGTTTCTCTTACTGCAGTTTGTTCCAATATTTCTAATTCTCTATATGTGTCGAATATTTTTTGTTCATTCACTTCAATTTTGTTGGCACTTAATTTGCGTACAACATCTTTAAATTCCCATATTGATAGAGGAGGAAGAGCAGTGTTCCTGTAGGGTACCTCAAAATAATCTTTTATTTCTGGATCATAAAAATAAATCACGCTAATATCTCTAGGGTCTCTTCTAAATAAGAATTTTCGTTTTTCATTTCCAGATTTGCTATGAACATGTCTTCTTAAAACTTCATCATAGTAATAGATGTGATCAATTACAACACCATATTCCTGAACACTACGCTCATAAAATGGCATAAAATCTAGTTTTAAGCGACGTTCATTTTTTATTTTTTTTGGAAGACCAGTACCAGGTTGTTGTTCATTTCCAAAAATTCCTTCTTTGAATTTTTGTAGAGGGGACATGCCAATTGTTGAATGAATTTTATTATGGTATATTTTAGTAATATATGTTGTTAACCATTTTTCAAACTCTATTAAAGTTAAAGATGCGTTATTTTTAGAACTATAATTTTTTCGTTTTTTTATATCTGCAAAAGTAGTTCCTGGTAAGTCGTGTATTTCTTTGGAAAATGTTCCAAGAAGCCTTTCTACATGACCACCCCAATGTGGAGTTCCTGGAGGCCTCCATTCTAAATTAATTCCATAATTTAAACAAGCTTTTTTTATAGTATCACCTCTAAACTCTTTAGCGTTATCGACATGAATAGTTTTCATTAATCCCCAGCATGGCCAGTTTTCTTCTACACCTATTTTTTGCATCCACAAATCTTTTGGAAGGATAGAATGAGCTATACAAAGACCAGTACCGTGCATACCAGGCGTTTCAAAAGACAAATAAAAGCCAACGACCATTCTACTAAAAACATCAATTGCTACTGTAATATGAGGTCTTTTATAAGGATTCCTATTTTGCTCATCCACAAGTATTATATCTACTACAGTGTGGTCAATTTGAACAACTGATAGCGGGTAATCAGCACCAGGGAAATGACCTTTGTGAGGTTCGGAACGATATTGAGCTTCTTTACTACCATATCTTTTCCTTAATTTTAGTTCTTCAGAAAGATTATTGATTCTTTGTCTAACAGTATTTGGATGAGGGGGTTTTAAATTTTTGTCATAGCATTTAAATTGTATTGTCCGTATTGTTTTATTAATCGATTTTTTTGAAGCATTTAAATAAATTTGATCAATTGATTCATTAATTACTTCATCTACTTCTTTAGAAAGTCTGCTTTTACCTCTTCCTCCAGATCTTATTTTTCCAACAAGAGATGAAACCAACCCGGTCTCATTATATATTTTGATCCATCGATATAAAGTAGGTACACTTATATTTTCCTCAACAGCTATTTTTTTAATTATATTCCTTTTCTTTTTTTCATTTAATACAGGTTTTATTATATCATATCTTTTTTGAGCTATGTCCCACTTATCATCAGAAAGTGTTTCAATTTCATACTCTACGTTAGCAGGTTTAATATTTTCATATGGTTGTAATTTATATACTTTAACTGTTCTATGAATATTTGAGTCTGATTCTTCTATAGATACCGTGTCTAAATCAACAATTCTAGTTATTATACATAGCTTATTTTCATAAAACACTTTCTCTCCTGGAGCGATAAAGAATTTACCCATTTTATAACCAAATTTTTGAATTCATAGTTAATTTAATACTTAATTCAGTCTTAACCAAATCATTAGAAATCATGTACCATAAAACGTATAATAATTGAGCTTTGTGCTCTATGTCAGTATCAATTGAATTAATTGTTTTTTGAGGAGTTGGATTCTTTAACGATTTAATTAAACCTTCAATAAGGTCAACATCATTAAAATCTATTTCACTTTTAGGGTTTTTGTAGCTCAATAAAAATTTACTGTTTAATAATAAGTCGTTTCTAATTTCTTTTTCTGTAACAATTTTGAAATTTATTCCATTTCCTTTACAGAATAGTTCAGCTGCTTTAAATTTATCTTTAAGCTTATTTTTATTTTTTTTTAAAGCATATGAATATTTTATTTCAACTATTTCATCTGGTCTCTCATCAAGATATTTGATGTAAAAGTCAGGAACATAATATCTTCTTTTATTATTTATTTCATAGTAAATTTTTAAAGGCTGTTCCAAATACTCATTTACTTGAGTATCAAATTCCAGTATATTTATATAATCTCTTTCTAGTGAAGATTCAAAGGATACTAAAGAGTTTCTTTTTATGCTAGAAATATTACCAGAAAGGCTGAAACTTTTCATACCTAATTTTCTGACTTTCTTTAAACTTATTATTACCTCTTCTGTATAAGTGTTAAAGTATGGGTTATTAAAAGAAGAGTTTATTATATTCTTCTGTAAATTCTCGCCTGTTTTATCATTTTTATTTCTCATCTTGTCCTGTTTTTAACAGGGGGTAGCTATCCGCAACCTGGGGAAATATCTTTATCGCATAATGGAGTATTGTTTTTAGATGAGTTGCCAGAGTTTAAACGCACTGTATTGGAGGTAATGCGTCAGCCTTTGGAAGATAGGGAAGTTACTATTTCAAGGGCAAAATTTACGGTTACTTATCCAAGTAGCGAGTATGAATCCTAGCCCGAGTGGTTATTTTAACGACGGAAATTCTCCTATTACGTCTTCACCTGCCGAAATGCAACGCTATTTGGGTAAAATATCAGGCCCATTATTGGATAGGATAGACATACATATAGAAGTAACTCCAGTGCCTTTTGAAAAACTAACTGATGAACGAAAATCAGAATCATCGGACGCTATTAGAGAAAGGGTTACTAATGCAAGAAGTATTCAAACAACTCGATTTAAAGAATCTAATAAAGTGCATTATAACGCACAAATGAATGTACAGCAAATTCGGAAATATTGTCTGCTTGATGAAGCTTCAAAGGGGCTATTGAAAAATGCTATGGAGCAATTAAGTCTGTCCGCAAGAGCGTACGATAGGATATTAAAAGTATCCAGAACTATTGCTGATTTACAGGGAGACAGTGATGTCAATGGTACGCATATAGCCGAAGCAATACAATACAGAAGTTTAGATAGAGATGGTTGGTTGGGTTAGTAAAAGAATGAGTATGTATAAATTATCAGAACAAATTTAATCAATTTAATTCATGAGAAATTTTGTGTGCCTCAGTGTGGGGTTATTATTTTTACTAAGTGCTTGTAAGCATCGAGTTCCAAGAAGCCCAGCAGTTAAAAATATAGCTCCTGTTATCATAAATATTGATTCGGTAAATCAAATAAAAAGCCTTAAAGTATTATCGAGTGATGCATTTCTTGGAAGAGAAACAGGTACTAAAGGAGGTGAGCTGTCAAGGATGTATATAGCAAGTAAGTTTGAGGATCTGAAATTAGAGAAGTTGGGAAGTTCCTATTTTCAATCGTTTAAGTACTATGGAAGTAACGAGCATGGTGATAAAAAAAACGGATTAGCATATAATGTAATTTGCTTAATACGAGGGACAGAATTAGTAAATAAATTTATTGTGGTTGGCGCTCATTATGATCATTTAGGAATGAGTGGTAAAAAGGTGTATAATGGAGCGGATGATAATGCATCAGGAACAGCAGCATTATTTTCTATTGCGAAATACTTTAAAGAATACCCACCAAAACACTCTATCATTATTGCAGCTTGGGATGCTGAAGAAATAGGCTTGTTAGGCTCTAAGTATTACGTAAGTCACCCTATTATCTTACAAAAGGATATTTTGTGTAATATAAATATGGATATGATTGGTAGGAATAGACAAAATGAGTTGTATGTCACTGGTACTAGATATAGTAAGGTGTTAAGAGATTCAGTTGTAGCAAAATTATATTCTAATAAAATAAGTATACTTACGGGGCATGATGGTGATGATAGAGATGATGATTGGACCTATTCGTCTGATCATGGCTCATTTCATAATAAAGGAATTCCATTCTTATATTTTGGAGTTGAGGGTCATAAGGATTATCATAGAACAACCGATGAATTTGAAAGTGTGCAACAAGAGTTTTATTTGGAAGTAACTAGAATTGTAATTCAAGCAACAAAAATAGTTGATGAAGTGATGTAGTTTACACACACGCCTCCCAAATAGAATCATTTGGAACAGGAGCTGTAATTTTAATGGGGTCTTTTTTTACAGGATGAATAAACTCAAGGTGTCTGGCATGTAAATGAATACTAGCATCTTTATTACTTCTTTTTGCTCCGTATTTTAAATCACCCTTTATGTGGCAACCAATAGTTGTCAGCTGACAGCGTATTTGATGATGTCTACCAGTTTCTAAATTAATTTCAAGTAGATTATAATTATCTAAAGTTTTTAACAATTCATAATGTAGAATTGCTTTCTTAGAACCATCAACCTCCTTTTTAAAAGCGGTAGATTTATTGTTTTTAGGATTCTTCTTCAGCCAATGTTCTAAAGTGTCTTTTTGTTTTGGAGGAGCATCTTTTACAACGGCCCAATAAGTCTTATGTGCCGTTTTTTCCGAAAATAGCTTATTAAGCCTAGGTAAAGCTTTTGATGTTTTTGAAAATACTACAATACCAGTTGTTGGGCGATCTAAACGATGTACTACACCTAAAAACACATTGCCTTCCTTGTTATATTTCTCTTTAAGGTATTCTTTTACGACATCTGGTAACGGTTTATCACCAGTTTTATCTCCTTGTACTAAATCACCAGCACGTTTATTGATGACAATTATATGATTGTCTTCAAACAGTACTTGAAGGTTGTTCTTAGTACTTAGTATTTTGGTATTTTGGTGTTTTGGTTGGATAGTAGTTTAGATTATTTTAGTGTAGACTTTAACTTTGAAAGCATTTTGATTATTGAAATTAGTTGTTCAATTAAAGAAGTAGCTTTTTCTTCAGAAAGAAATCCTAAATCTTTTGAAATTAGTATTTGAGTTTCTATTTCATAAGCAGAACCAATAGCAATTTCTAAAAATCTAGCAAAATCTTTATTAGATGTTCTAGATGCTCCTTCTGCAATATTTGATGGAATAGAAATTGAGGCTCTTCTGAGTTGAGAAATTAAACCGAATTTTTCTTTTTCAGGAAAAGAATTAGTTGCTTGATAAATATAAGAACAAAATTCTCGACTTAGTTTCCAAACGGTTAATTCTTTATATCGATGCATAGTTTTACTTTAATCTAATATACCAAAGTACAAGAATACTAATATTCCATAATGTCAATTACTTAATACTGTTCATCTTTATTAGGGAAATCAACCGACTTTACATCCTTACAATACTGACCAATTGCATTAGTCATATCTTCATATAAATTCATATAGCGTCTTAAAAAACGTGGATTAAATTCATGGGTCATCCCTACCATATCATGAGTTACTAGAACTTGACCGTCAACACCACTACCAGCCCCGATACCAATAACAGGGATTGTTAAGCTTTCAGCAACTTCTTGTGCTAATTTAGCAGGAACTTTTTCCAAAACTAAGGCGAAACAACCTAATTTCTCAAGTATTAAGGCATCTTTTTTTAATTTTTCAGCTTCTTCTTCTTCTTTAGCTCTCACAGTGTAAGTACCAAACTTATAGATAGATTGAGGTGTTAAACCTAAATGAGCCATTACTGGAATACCAGCATTTAAAATCCTTTTTACAGATTCTTTTACTTCTTTTCCTCCTTCTAATTTTACCGCATGACCTCCAGATTCCTTCATAATCTTGATAGATGAGCGTAAAGCTTCTTTAGGATCAGATTGGTAGCTTCCAAAGGGCAAATCAACAACAATTAAAGCTCTTTTCGCAGCACGAACTACAGAAGAGGCGTGGTAAATCATTTGATCTAGTGTGATTGGCAATGTGGTTTCATGACCAGCCATAACATTAGAAGCAGAATCTCCTACTAAAATGACATCCGTTCCAGCACCGTCAACAATTTTTGTCATGGTATAATCGTATGAAGTTAACATAGAGATTTTTTCTCCATTTTTTTTCATATCGATTAATGATTTTACAGTTACTCTTTTGTATTCTTTTTTTGCTACTGACATTTTAGAAAGTTTTATAACACAAAATTAGTAATTTAGTTTAGCAAATACTCTATTGTTGTTTAAAAGAATGTTAAAATATATTTTAAGGAATGATAATT
>Ga0209291_1002800_pt1 | contig 13638 bp, 14 predicted proteins | sample GOMGulsemesocosm_FD_184633 | JGI IMG/M metagenome (GOLD analysis project Ga0209291, IMG submission 184633) | Methane-oxidizing microbial communities from mesocosms in the Gulf of Mexico - GOM9B Gulf of Mexico (SPAdes) (version 2) | ecosystem: Environmental > Aquatic > Marine > Cold seeps...
CATTATTTCCCTTGATGAAGTTTTCTAATTTATGATTTAATTGCATACCCCCTTGCATTGTTAGGTTTGCTGAGGTTCCATATGGAGGGTTTTCTAAATGATTCTGATGAGCAGCTATGTCTGTAGCATCAGGTACAATACCGGTGTAGTGAACACGTTCCGTATGTTGAGTTGCGATATAAGTGATAAATGAACTTTTATCTTCATTAAAGTTAATTTGATAATCTGCATTACCAATAAATACATCATGAGTACGTTCTTCTGATTGTTTTGCTAAGTGAGCTGCACCATCAACCAATTCTCCACCATATCTATATTCGTTTAATTTGCTTAAACTAACTTCTAACTTTTGATTTTCAGATGGCAAAAAGAACATGTTAGTACCAAACGAGAGGTTTTTAAGTTGAGGTAATTCTGAGAAATTATCACCATTAGCATCGTAAGCACTACGTTGACGATTGTTTACAAAGAATGTAGCTCCAGTGTTTTTGTCCTTACTGATAGCAGTTGCATTACCAGCCAAGATGTTCTCAGGTGTGCCTTTGAAATTTTGGTGTGTAAAACCAATTTCGTAATTGTTTTTTCGAGGTATTTTAGTAATAACATTTACTGTACCACCAATAGCACTTGATCCATACAGTGCTGAACCACCACCGCGAACAACTTCAATACGGTCAATCATGTTTGTAGGTATTTGCTCCATACCATATAATCCTGTAAGCGGGCTAAATATTGGGCGTCCATTAATTAGTATTTGCGAGTAACCTCCTGCTAATCCGTTCATACGTAATTGTGTGTAATTACAGGTTTGGCAATCAGTTTCTACTCGTAATCCAGTTTGGAATTTTAATCCTTCGGATAAGGTACATGCTTGTACGTTGTCAAGCGTCTGACTATTGATGACATTTACAATAACCGCAGAGTTAGTTCTCTTTTTGTAAGTACGTGTTCCGGTTACTACCACTTGATCAAGACTTGAAATATCTTCTTTTAAATTAAAATTTATAGAGGCATCATTGTCTAAATGAATAGTTTTTTCACTTGTTTTAAATCCAACTGCATGAGCTGTGATGGTAAATTCACCATGATTAGCCTTTAAGCTGTATGCTCCATTTTCATCACAAGTAGTACCATTCGAAGTTCCTTTTATGGATACTGTAGCAAAAGCAACAGGGGCTCCTTCGATACTAACTATACCGTTGATAGTATAAATGGCATTACTATCGTGTTGTGCAAAACTGATAAGGTTTATGCACATTATTAAAAACACAGTTAATTGCTTTCTCATCTTTTTTTGAATTATTTTTCTACAAAACTAATCAAATTTTTAGACTAACCTAAAAAATAGTTTAACGCTTTCTAACTCAGAAGAAAATTATTTAAAGGCAATTTCATTTAAGCGTTAAAGCTGAAAAAGGAATATCTATAAATGATACAGCTAAGTGATTGGAAACCAAAGATTCTTCGATAATCAATATGGTTAAAAAATTGTCTAATAAACAATTGATGTTGTATGTAAAATATCAAGGAGTAATGCTAGTAGGTAAAGGGCGGGATTGCAGCGAATGTATTAGCTATCGTTGCCAATGGCAAACTGATGTCGTAAATAATCCAGCTGCACAAAAGGTTACTTGGGTTTAGTACTTGTTTTTAATCTATATAGGTTTGGCTCTTAGTTTATAAGTGAATTATTTGTTATAATGCTATTTATGTTCCAGAAATAAATTTTAATTAAATGGGGAAGTGTGTTCTGTAATTTTTGTAATAAATTGGATTTCAATCATTATTAGTGCTAAGAATTATTTAAATGTAAAAAAAGAGAGGTTAAATTAAAGAGTAAAATGAGTAGAATAATTTCTTTGGTAGTAAGTAATATTGTTTCTATTAGTATTGGGCTAATTTATCTTTTTTTTGGCTTTTTGAAATTTTCCCAGGAGTGAGCCCAGCTGAGGAATTAGCTATAAAAACCATTAATGAGTTTACTTTTAATTATGTTCCTAGTGCTATTTCAATTAAAATACTAGTTGTATTTGAAGTAAGTGTTGGTTTATTATTAATTTCAAGCTATTTCAAACGAATTACAATTAGCATCGCATTATTACATATGACGTTAACGTTTATGCCTCTTATTTTTTTTCTGAACTATCATTTAAAGGAGAGTTTTATTTGCCTACTCTGCATGGTCAGTATATTTTTAAAAACCTAATTATTATTAGTGCCTTAGTTTCTATATATCCATTTAAAAGATTGATTATCTAAAGTAGTGATACTTAGTGAAACAAGAGATTTTGTTTCTCGGAATATTTTTTTAGGTTAGTCTAAAAATTTGATTAGATTTGCAGAAAAATAAAATTAAAAACTATGAAATTTAATAATTTAACGATGTTAATCGTTTTGATATCAGTTATTTCATTTATTTCTTGTGAGAAAACAATGCCATATGTTCCTCAAGAGAATGAACTTTTAGACGGCCCTATTGATGGATTATCTACTGGAGAGCAAGCGCAATTTTTAAGAGGTGATGAAGCTTTTGGAGAAGTGTTTACAATTGAGAAAGGATTAGGGCCAGTATTTGTAGCAAATCAATGTGCTGCTTGTCATGCTGGGGATGGTAGAGGGACACCCTTTGTTCGATTTACTCGATTTGGACAGCCTGATACAATGGGGAATCAATTCCTACATATGGGGGGGCCACAACTACAGCATAGAGCTATTCCAGGTTTTGAGCCGGAACAACTTCCTGCAGGAGCAACATCTACGGATTTAATTGCGCCACCTGTAACTGGACTTGGGTTTTTAGATGCGGTTAGTGACCAGACTCTTATTGATCTTTCGGATCCGAATGATTCAAATGGTGATGGAATAAGTGGTGTGCCACACTGGAATAATGTACCAGGTTATGTTGTTCTTAGGCCAAATAGTATTGAGAATAGTGGAAAATATATCAGTCGTTTCGGTAAAAAAGGTGCTGCGTATGATTTATTGCATCAAACTTCTGCAGCATATAATCAGGATATGGGAATTACGTCTTTATTTGAGCCTTTTGATCCATATAGTGGGTTAGAAGAGGATCCAGAAATAGCAACACAAACGGTAAATGATGTAGTATTTTATTTGAAATCACTTAAAGCTCCTATACGTCGGGACGAAGATAATCCAGATGTATTGGCTGGTGAACAATTGTTTTCTAGTGTACAATGTGCAGCGTGTCATACACCAACTTTACAAACAGGGTATTCATCAATAGGTGTATTATCTAACCAAGAATTTCATCCATATACGGATTTATTATTGCATGATATGGGTCCTGGGTTAGATGATGGTTACACAGAAGGTTTTGCAGAAACTTCTGAGTGGAGAACTCCACCTCTTTGGGGGCTTGGTTTATCACAAGATGCTCAAGGTGGGGATTTGTTTTTATTGCATGATGGACGTGCAACAAGTATTGAAGAAGCTATTTCAATGCACGGAGGAGAAGCTGAACAAGCAAAAAATAATTTTAACCAACTTCAGGAAATTGAAAAGCAACAGCTTTTAGCATTTCTTGAATCATTATAAGAAAATGGAACGCAGAAAATTCATTAAATCTTGTTGTTGTACAGTTGTTGGTTTGCCAATACTAACTTCGGTATTACAATCGTGTGGAACTTCTATTTATTACGCGGCCACTAGTAGTGCTCCTAATAAAGTTATTATTGCCAAGACTGAGTTTTGGAAGGTCACCGAAAAGAAAAAAACTAAGCGTCCTTTTGTATTAGTAAAAGCAAATGATTCTGAATTCCCTATATGTGTTTATAAAATAAAAGAAGAGAAGTATGTTGCCTCATTACTTAAATGTACGCACCGTGGGTGTGAATTAAATGTAGGAGGAGGTATATATAGTTGTCCTTGTCATGGAAGTGAGTTTTCAATTACTGGAAAGGTATTGGAAGGACCTGCTGATCAGGATTTAAAAACGTTTAAAATTGAAACAGACAATGAAAATATTTACATTTACTTATCCTAAACAAATCTTGTTAGGGTTGTTACTGTTAGCAGTAACTGGAATTACTAATGCACAAGAATTGGATGATTTACTAACTCGTAAAAAGGTAGATACAACCAAAACTTTATTAAATATGGATGCAGTTTATGACCGTCCGTTTTTAGAACTAAAAAAAATGCCTGTAGCTATAGGTGGATATCTTGAAGCAAATTCTATTTACAGTGAGGAGGACGGGGTCTCAGAAGGCTTGTCTTTTCAAGCACGTAGGTTAACGATATTTATGTCGGCATCAATAAGTAAAAGAATAAAATTTTTATCAGAAATTGAATTTGAAGAAGGAGGTAAGGAAATAGGAATTGAATTTGCTGCTTTAGATTTAGCGTTACACCCAATGTTGAATTTAAGAGGAGGTATTATTATGAACCCTATTGGTGCTTTTAACCAAAATCATGATGGTCCTAAGTGGGAGTTTGTTGAACGTCCAGATGTTGCAGTAAATATGTTACCTGCTACATGGTCAAATGCTGGTTTTGGTTTGTATGGTAAAACATATAAGAAGAATTGGGTTTTTGGATATGAAGCTTACTTAACTAATGGTTTTGATAACAGTATTATTGATAATGAAGAAAACAAAACTTTTTTACCTGCTGCTAAAGAAAATGAAGAACGTTTTGAAGAAAGTAATAGTGGTAAAGCGATGTTTACGGGAAAGCTTGCTATTAAAAACAGAAAATTTGGAGAGATTGGTTTTTCATACATGGGTGGAGTTTATAATAAATTCGAGGAAGATGGTGTGACGCTTGATGAGGAAAGAAAACTAAATGTTTATGCGGTTGATTTTAATACTACCATTAAAAAAACAGGGACATATATCGTTGGGGAAGCTGTTTTTATTGATGTTGATGTACCAGATACGTATACGCAACAATACGGTAATAAGCAAAAAGGTGTTTTTGTAGATGTAGTTCAACCAGTTTTAAAAAGAAAGGTGTTGGATTGGGATAAAGCGGTTTTGAGTCTTGCGGCTAGATTAGACTATGTGGACTGGAATGTTGGAACATTTAAAGAAACAGGTGCTGATATTGGAGATGATCTAATAGCAGTGACTCCTTCTGTTAGTTTTAGACCAACTGCTCAAACGGTATTTAGAATTAACTATCGTTACCAATGGCAAACAGATATAATAAATAACCCAGCTGCTCAAAAGGCTACTTGGTTACTTGGGTTTAGTACTTATTTTTAGCCTTTATAAGTTTGATTCCTAGTTTATAGATGGATTATTTGTTATAATTACTATTTATATTTCTGAAAGAAAATTGATTTCCCGTTCTAAGTTTTAGGATGGGGAATTTTAATTAAAAGGGTAAGTGTGTTCTGTAATTTTTTTAATAAATTGGATTTCAATGATTATTTACACTAAGAATTATTTAATTGCTGAGGGGTTAAATTAAAGAGTAAAATGAATAGAATAATTTCTTTAGTAGTAAGTAATATTGTTCCTATTAGTATTGGGCTAATTTATCTTGTTTTTGGCTTTTTAAAATTTTTCCCAGGAGCGAGCCCAGCTGAGGAATTAGCTGTAAAAACCATTAATGAGTTTACTTTTAATTATGTTCCTAGTGCTATTTCAATTAAAATACTAGCTGTATTTGAAGTAAGTGTTGGTTTATTATTAATTTCAAACTATTTCAAACGAATTACAATTAGTGTCGCATTATTACATATGACGTTAACGTTTACACCTCTTATTTTTTTTCCTGAACTATCATTTAAAGAAGAGTTTTATTTGCCTACTCTGCATGGTCAGTATATATTTAAAAATGTAATTATTATTAGTGCCTTAATTTCTATATACCCATTTAAAAAAGCAATTATCTGCAGGAGTGATATTTAGTAAAATAAGAGTTTTTGTTTCTCGGAATGTTATTTTTTAGGTTAACCTAAAAAAAATAATTCATTTGTCTAAATTAAGTCTTATTTTTGTTTAAAATTCAATACAATGCTTTCTAAGTCAGAAGAAAATTATCTAAAAGCTATATTTCATATAAGTGCTACTACTCCTAAGGGAATAAGTACAAATTCAATTGCTAAGAAATTAGATACAAAAGCATCCTCAGTAACTGATATGATTAAAAAATTAGCAGATAAAGACTGTGTGATTTATGTAAAATATCAAGGAGTAACATTAACTGAAAAAGGGAGGAAAATAGCCGCAGGTGTTATTAGGAAGCACCGTCTATGGGAATTATTTTTAGTAGAAAAATTAAATTTCAATTGGGATGAAGTGCATGAAGTAGCTGAGCAGTTAGAGCATATTAAATCTGAGAAACTAGTAGATCAATTAAATTCTTTTTTAGGAAATCCCAAAAGAGATCCCCATGGAGATCCTATTCCAGATAAAGAAGGTAATATTAATTTTTTAGATAAATCATTATTAGCAACATTGTCAATTAACACAAAGTCCGTTTGTATTGGCGTTAAGGATTCGTCATCCGATTTTTTAAGATATTTAGATAAATTGGGGATTGCTTTAGGGAAAGAAATTTTAATTATAGGAAAAGAATCTTTTGATAATTCTATGTGTATTAAAATTGATAATGAGGAATTAATGATATCACATCAAATATCAAATAATATCTATGTAAAAACGGATATATAATAGTTGAGTTAAGATATTTAAATAGGTAGAATTTTATAAAGAGAATCTTAAAAGTTATACCTGAAGATTAAAAAAGAATAAATGAAAAAATATATTTTAATAGTATTAGTAGCTACAGTGTTATTCTCTTGTAAAAAAGAAGTGAAAGAGAAATCAGGGAATGAGAAACTAAAGATAGTAACTACTACATCTCAAATTACTGATTTAGTAAAGGCATTAGCAGGAGATAAAGTGGCTTTAGAGGGTTTGATGGGGGCTGGTGTTGATCCACATTTATATAAAGCGAGTGAGGGTGATGTTACTAAATTTTATAATGCAGATGCAATTTTTTATAGCGGATTACATTTAGAAGGGAAATTAGAAGATGTATTTGAAAAAATGCGCCATCAAGGAAAAAAGACAATTGCAGTGTCAGATGCTATTTCAAAAACTGATTTGATATCATCAGCAGATTTTGCATCAAGTTATGATCCTCATTTTTGGTTTTCTGTCACAGAATGGAAAAAAGTAACGAAATATATTGCGGATGAATTGTCAAAATTAGATACTAAAAATGCAATAGTATATACTGATAATGCTAAAAGGTATATTGAAAAATTAACAGTATTAGAAAAAAGTAATGAAGCTCAATTAGAAGCTCTTCCTGTCGAAAAAAGAATTTTAGTAACTGCTCATGATGCCTTTGCGTACTTCGGAAAAGTATATGATTTTCAAGTAGTAAGCTTACAAGGTTTATCAACAGCTACTGAAGCAGGAGTTCAAGACGTACAACGTATTTCGAGTTTTATTATTGAACATAATATCAAGGCTGTTTTTATTGAAAGCTCTGTTCCCGTACGTACGGTAGAAGCATTGCAGGCAGCAGTAAAAGCTAAAAATCATGAGGTAGAGATTGGAGGAACATTATATTCTGATGCTCTTGGTAATCCAGGTACAGTTGAGGGTACTTATATAGGTATGTATGAATATAATATGAAAACAATTGTTAATGCACTGAAGTAATGGAAGAAGAAATTGCCGTTGCAATAGACGATTTAACTGTTGCGTATAATTACAAACCTGTACTTTGGGATATTGATTTAACAATACCTAAAGGAGTATTAATGGCTATAGTTGGTCCGAATGGTGCGGGTAAGAGTACGCTTATAAAAGCAATTTTAGGAATAATCAAGCCTATTGCAGGATCAGTTGCTGTTTTTGGAAAACCTTATAAAAAACAACGTAACTTAGTGGCTTATGTGCCACAAAAAGGGAGTGTTGATTGGGACTTTCCTACCACAGCACTTGATGTAGTATTAATGGGGACTTATGGTAGTTTAGGTTGGATTAAACGACCGGGGAAAACTGAGAAAAAGGCAGCTTTGGAAGCTTTAGAGAAAGTAGGGATGTTACCTTTTAAGAACAGACAGATAAGTCAGCTTTCCGGAGGGCAACAGCAACGTATATTTTTAGCAAGAGCATTGGTGCAAAATGCAGAAATATATTTTATGGATGAACCTTTTCAGGGAGTAGATGCAACAACTGAAAAAGCTATTATTAATATATTAAAAATCTTACGAAAAGCCGGAAAAACGGTAATAGTTGTGCATCATGATTTGCAAACCGTTCCAGAGTATTTTGATTGGGTAACGTTCTTGAATGTAAAGAAAATAGCCACAGGACCGGTAAAAGATATTTTTAATAATGAGAATTTGATAAAAACCTATGGTATTAATTATCAGGTAAGTATTCAAGAATAATATAATAGTATAGCAATCGATTTAACTACCTACATAGAACAGCTTTTTTCTGATTATACATTAAGAACAATTACCATTGGTACTGCAATTCTTGGCGCAGTATGTGGTATGTTGGGTAGTTTTGCAGTATTGCGTAAACAAAGTCTTTTGGGAGATGCGATATCACATGCGGCATTACCTGGGATTGCAGTTGCGTTTTTAATAACTGGAGCAAAAGATAGTAATACGTTATTGCTAGGAGCTTTAATTAGTGGGTTATTAGGAGCTTTTTGGATTAGATCAATCATTACAAAAACTCATTTAAAATCCGATACTGCACTTGGGTTAATATTGTCGCTATTTTTTGGAGTAGGAATGTTATTATTAACATTCATTCAGAAACAGCCAAATGCCAATCAAGCAGGGTTGGATAAATATTTATTTGGCCAAGCCGCTACTTTGTTAGAAAGAGATGTTTGGTTTATGGCAATAGTTACAGGTGTATGCTTAGTAACATTATTGTTGTTTTGGAAAGAATTTAAATTATTGCTATTTGATGCAGATTATACAAAAACGCTAGGGTTTAATATAAAGTTTCTTGACATACTAATTACCTCATTTATTGTTGTAGCTATTATATTGGGGTTACAAACGGTTGGTGTTGTTTTAATGAGTGCTATGTTGTTGGCGCCAGCAGCAGCAGCAAGACAATGGACAAATAGTTTAGCGATTATGGTTGGTTTGGCAGCTACTTTTGGTGCTTTTTCAGGGATAATTGGTACGGGGATAAGTGCGAGTTACCCAAATTTATCAACAGGCCCAGTTATTGTTCTAGTAGCTTCTGTATTTGTTTTAGTATCATTTGTGTTTTCTCCAAGTAGAGGATTGTTGTTTAAGGAGATTAGATTTAGGAAAAACAGAAATGATTTAAAATTACATAAAACGTTGTCGTTCATGTATGACATTGCGAAAACACATGATGATATTGGTCATCCTCATGCGATTAAAATATTGAATAACTTTCATGGATATACTAAAAAGTCACTTCATAAACTAGAGGAAGAAAATCTAATAATACTTAAAGGGGGAAATTGGTCTTTAACAGAAGAAGGTTTTTTTAAAGCAAAGAACTTGTATAACCAACATATAGATGCAAATGACTAGTGCGCAAATTGAAATACAATTGATAGCTAGCTTAGTAGCTGTTGCTTGTGCAATTCCAGGGGTGTTTTTGGTTCTAAGGAAAATGGCATTAATAAGCGATGCAATAAGTCATGCTATTTTACCTGGAATAGTAGTTGGGTTTTTTATTACACATGATTTGTCTTCTCCATTATTAATTATACTTGCTGCATTTACCGGGATATTGACGGTATTTTTAGTAGAGTTTATCCAGAAAACTGGTTTGGTTAAGGAGGACACCGCTATTGGTTTAATATTCCCCGCATTATTTAGTATTGGTGTGATATTAATAGCTCAAAATGCGAATGACGTGCATTTGGATATTGATGCAGTACTACTTGGGGAATTGGCTTTTGCTCCTTTTGATAGGTTAGAGTTGTTTGGTATGGATGTAGGTCCAAAATCACTTTGGGTAATTGGAACAATTTTGATGATAACATTAAGTTTGTTGATCGCTTTTTTTAAAGAGTTAAAGGTTAGTACTTTTGATGTTGGGCTCGCTTCAGCATTAGGTTTTTCTCCGGTATTATTGCATTATGGATTAATGACTGTAGCTTCAATAACAACAGTGGGCGCTTTTGATGCTGTTGGAGCAATATTGGTAGTGGCATTAACTATCGCTCCAGCTGCGACGGCTTATTTGTTAACTAAAGATTTGAAAAAAATGCTTTTCTTATCTGTAGTAATAGGTGTTTTTTCAGCAATATCAGGTTATTGGTTAGCGCATGTATTGGACGCTTCTATAGCTGGTTCAATAGCAAGTGTTTTAGGAGTTGTATTTTTAATAGTATTCTTATTTGCTCCCTCGACAGGGATGATTTCTGTTGCTTATAAGCAACAACGTCAGAAAATAGAAGTACTGTTGTTGACTTTTCTATTGCATTTAAAAAATCATACTGAACATAAGGAACGTCATGTAAACCACTTGGGGGAACATATTAATTGGAAGAGGTCTCAGGCAAAATCGGTATTGGAATTGGCTTTGAAAAATAATATGATTGTTATTGACTCTCAGGTTGTTTCATTAACTGAAAAAGGGAATGTTTTTACAGAAAACGCAATCAATTACATTACGGATCATAGTGAAGAGGCAATAGAAGAAATGAAAAAAGAGTTCTTTTTGTTTCGTGGGTAGTTTTAAAATTTAGTACTTAAGATGAAGACTTATTAACAATGTTTTTTTGTGAAGATGTTTTTTTTCGATGATTATAGAAAGCTAATATTGTGATTTTTGATAGTTTAATTTTTTTATAAAAAACATGTAAGCCTATAGCTTTGTTAAATAGTTTGTTAACTTAAAAAAAAACCTTAACATAATTTTAGTTGTCACTTTTTTTTCTATATTTGCTACCTCAGATGTATGAGGTTTATCTCTGAAATTTGTTAATAACTAGTATTGATTAGTTTAAAAATATGTGGTTTTTTCATGTTTTTTTTGGACAACACGTTTTTTTTTATATTTTTACACCATATGAAGCATAATAAACAAAAATCATTTCTCCTTGTAGTTGCATTGTTCTTTACAATGTCAGCATTGTTTGCTGTTGAAGGAGGAGATGGGCCACCACCACCAACAGTGCCAGTTGGATTGCCAGTTGACGGAGGGATAGTAGCTTTGTTAGTTGCTGGATTGTTTTATGGAATAAAAAAATCTTTTAAGAAAAAATAATATTACCTTTTATGTAGTCTAGCTACGTATTTCCCTATAACATCAAATTCTAAGTTAACTATACTGTCAGTCTTAATGTTTTTGAAAATTGTATTTTCATAAGTATAAGGGATTATTGCTACGCTAAATTGATTTTCTTTAGAGTTTATAACAGTTAAGCTAGTGCCACTTATAGTTATAGAGCCTTTTTCTATGGTAACATTCCCAAGAGAATTATCATATTGAAATGTAAAAATCCAACTCCCATTTTCTTCTTTTATGGCAATGCATTTCCCAATTTGATCCACGTGTCCTTGAACAATATGTCCGTCCAACCTGTCACCAAGTTTCATGCCACGTTCAAGGTTTACAATATCGTTAACCAGTAGTGAGTTTAAATTAGTTTTTTGAAGAGTCTCTTGAATAGCAGTAACTGTATATTCATCATCATTTAAAGCAACAATGGTTAAACATACTCCATTGTGAGCTACGCTTTGATCTATTTTTAATTCTTTGGTGAAATCGCTTTTTAGAGTATAATGAACATTTGTTCCTTCATTTTCTATTGTGATAACTTTTCCTAGAGATTCAATTATGCCTGTAAACATTTTTAATAAAATAATTGGTTACTTTTGTGTTTTCAAAATTACAATAAATTTACTTTTTTACTGCAAAGTAAAAGTTAAAAGGATTCCTTTTTATAAGATATAAATATTGCCTCATTATATGAACGTAGATAATAAAATAAGTATTGGTATTTCTGTAGGAGATTTAAATGGTATCGGAGCAGAGATTATTTTAAAAACATTTGCTGATCCTAGAATGTTTGATTTTTGCACGCCAGTTGTTTTTGCGTCGCATAAATCAATTCAATATTTAAAGAAGCATTTAAAGTCTACAACTCAAACGCAACGAATAGATAGCTTAGATAAATTAGTTGATAATAAACTTAATATTATAAACGTTTGGGAGGAGTCATTTAATTTTGAATTTGGAAAAGAAAATAAAAAAGCAGGTGACTTAGCAATAATGTCACTTAAAGCTGCAACTGAAGCTCTTAAAGATAAAAAGATAGATGGGCTTTTAACAGCTCCTATTAATAAAGCTAACATTCAGTCAGAAGATTTTTCATTTCCTGGTCATACTGATTATTTAGCTCAAGAATTAGATGGTAATGCATTAATGTTTATGGTTTCCGAGGGATTAAAAGTAGGTTTGCTTACTGATCATGTTGCTGTAAAGGATGTTGCTAGCGAAATAACACCTAAATTAATTAAGGAAAAAATTACAACCATAAATGAATCTTTAAAAAAAGATTTCAGAATTAACAAGCCAAGAATTGCGGTTTTGGGTATCAATCCTCATTCAGGTGATAATGGCGTTATTGGTAAAGAAGATGACGAAGTATTAAAGCCAGCAATAGAGGCTCTTTATAATAGCAATATTATGGTATTTGGGCCATATGCAGCAGATAGCTTCTTTGGATCTAATAATTACAAAAAATTTGATGCTATAGTAGCGTCATATCATGATCAAGGTTTAATACCATTTAAGACAATAACTTTTGGTAATGGAGTAAATTATACAGCTGGGTTGTCTGAAGTAAGAACATCACCAGATCATGGTACAGCATATGAAATAGCAGGAAAAGGAATTGCAGATGAAAGTTCATTTACAGAAGCGCTATTTGAGGCGATTAAAATAATAAAGAACAGAGCGGAATATTCGCAGCTCACTAAAGACGTATTGCGAAAAGGTAAAAAGATATAAACAAAAAAATGTTGATATCTAGTGTAGTAGTAGAATAAAATAGTATATATTTGCAGACTCAAAATAATTTTTTCAAATATTTGATTTATGAAAGAGTTTATGATCCCATTTGTTGGGTTAAAGGAAGGAAAACATAATTTTGAGTTTAAGATAACTAAAGCGTTCTTTGATTTTTTTGAATATGACGAATTTAATGATGTTGTTATTACTACATCATTATTGTTAAATAAAACATCTACAATGATGGAACTTAGCTTTAGTGCTAAAGGTACTATTAATGTAAATTGTGATTTAACAAACGAACCATTTGATGAAGCAATAGAGACTGATTTAGAGTTAATTGTACGTTTTGGGGAAGAGTTTAATAATGAAAATGATGAAATTTTAATTTTACCTCACGGTGAATATGAAGTTGATGTGAAGCAATACATTTATGAAATGATTGTGTTAGCAAAGCCATTTAAGTTAAGTCATCCAGGAATTGAAGACGGGACGTTAGATATAGAGATATTATCTAGTATTGAGAAGTATAGTTTAAAAGAGAGTACCGAGGAAGAAACAGAAGATGTAGATCCTCGTTGGAATAAATTAAAGAATCTATTAACAGACAAATAAGAATAAAATGGCACATCCTAAGAGAAAAATCTCGAAAACAAGAAGAGATAAAAGAAGAACT
>Ga0209291_1002801_pt1 | contig 13635 bp, 14 predicted proteins | sample GOMGulsemesocosm_FD_184633 | JGI IMG/M metagenome (GOLD analysis project Ga0209291, IMG submission 184633) | Methane-oxidizing microbial communities from mesocosms in the Gulf of Mexico - GOM9B Gulf of Mexico (SPAdes) (version 2) | ecosystem: Environmental > Aquatic > Marine > Cold seeps...
CTTTTGTCATTTCTATTAAATTTATTAAGTCCTTTTGTTATAAAAATTTAGGTCTGCAAATATACTAATTAATATTCCAAACAGAAATGCTAATTGATTAAAATTTAACCAGATAAAAATTTATTTTAGCCAAATATAAAATAAAATGCACAACTTTTCTAAATCTCTTATTTCGTGGTACTTAAAAAACAAACGTGACCTTCCGTGGCGAAATACGGTGGATCCATATAGGATATGGTTGTCAGAAATCATGTTGCAACAGACACGAGTTGCTCAAGGACTGCCATATTATTTGAAATTTATTGATGTATTTCCATCAGTAAATGACTTGGCAGATGCAAGTGAGGAACAAGTTTTAAAATTGTGGCAAGGACTTGGGTATTACTCTAGGGCAAGGAATTTGCATGCTTCAGCAAAGTATGTGGCTTATGAGTTAAATAGTGTGTTTCCTAGTAATTATACAGAATTAAAAAAGCTAAAAGGCGTTGGTGATTATACTGCAAGTGCAATAGCCTCGATTTGTTATAAAGAACCCAAAGCGGTTTTAGATGGTAATGTGTTTCGTGTATTGGCGAGGTTATATGGTATAGATACTCCAATTAATACACGAGAAGGCGGAAAGTTGTTTTCTGAATTATCACAAAAACTAATTGATATAGAATGCCCGGACACCCATAATCAGGCCATCATGGAGTTTGGTGCTACGCATTGTATGCCTAAAAACCCTGAGTGCGAGTCATGTGTTTTTAATACTAAATGTGTCGCGCTTAAAAATAATGATGTAGGAAGTCTTCCTATAAAATTGAAAAAGTTAAAAGTCAGAAAGCGTTTCTTTAATTACGTGGTTCCGATAGCTGGTAATGAAACAACGATGCTGTGTAAAAGGCCAGAGAAAGGTATTTGGGCTAATTTATACGAGTTTCCGTTAATTGAAACTGATGCTACAGTGGAGTATAGTGAGTTATTGAATGAAATTGAGCAATGTGAGTTGTTGGTAAAACCTTTTAAGCTGAGTATATATAATGAAAAGGAGATTGTACATAAATTATCTCATCAACATATTTATACAAGGTTCTGGATTGTAACTACTGACGAAAATTTAAAACCAGCTATTCCAGTTTCGGAGATTGAAAAGTACCCAGTTCCCGTTTTAATTGCAAACTTTATTAATGAGTTCTCTTTTTAAATGAATTAAAATTTTACTATTTTTGATATAAAGACAAAATTAATTATGAGCACGTTAAATAAAGTAATGTTGATTGGGAATTTAGGGGATGATGTTAAAATGCATTATTTTGAAGGGGGTAATTGTGTAGGTAGATTTCCTATCGCTACAAGTGAAACATATACCAGTAAGCAAACAGGAGAACGTGTTACTAATACAGAGTGGCATAATATAGTGGTCCGTAATAAAGCTGCGGAAGTTTGTGAGAAATACCTTAAAAAGGGAGATAAAATATATGTCGAAGGACGTATAAAATCTAGGCAATGGCAAGGAGAAGATGGGAATACTAGGTATTCTACTGAAATTCAAGTGCAAGACTTTACCTTTTTGTCGCCAAAATCTGATGGGGCAGGACAACAACAGGCTCCGAATGTTGGTCAATCTGCAGCTTCGCCTGATCAACCTCAGAAACAAGCTACAGATGATAATGATGATTTACCATTTTAATTTAACTAAATAGTATAACTATTGGACCCCAGTATTCCGTTTTTCATAATGTTATTTAACAGTAGCTCGCTAATTAGTGTTATTGTTCTTATTCTTTTGCTGATTTTTTCAGCTTTAATTTCTGGATCAGAGGTTGCCTTTTTTTCATTGAATCAAACGCAATTGGACAGTGAATCTAAAACGTTTAAAAATCGAGAATTAGTTGTGAAACTATTAAGCAATCCTAAAAGGTTGTTGGCTACAATATTAGTGGCGAATAATTTTATAAATATTGCAACTGTATTGTTGTTTGCGCATGCTTTTGATCCATATTTCGATTTAATAGACGTAACTATTAATTTGTATTACTTTGAGCTAAGCCTTTCATTCTTTTTTAAAATTATAGTAGTAACTTTTTTGATTTTACTTTTTGGTGAAATACTGCCAAAAGTGTACGCTAGTAGAAATAATGAAAAGTTTTCTGGTTTTATGGCGAAGCCATTACTTTTCTTAAAAAAAATATTGGTTATGTTTAGTGTGCCTATGCAAGCAGGAACGACATATTTGGAGAATAAACTAGCAAAATCTAAATCAAACATAAGTATCAATCAGTTGTCACAAGCATTAGAGCTTACAGATGATGAAGCAACTACAGTTGAAGAACAAAAAATATTAAAAGGAATTGTCTCCTTTGGTAATACAGATACTAGAGAAGTGATGAGGTCCAGAATGGATATTTTCGCTTTGGATATAACAGCGTCTTTCTCTGAAATTATTAAACAAATTACAAAAGAAGGATATGCTAGAATTCCTGTTTATGAAGAAAATCTAGATAAGATTGTTGGTGTGTTGTACGCTAAAGATTTATTGCCTTATTTGGAAAAAACGACCGTAAAATGGCAAGGATTAATTAGGAAGCCGTTTTTTGTTCCAGAAAACAAAAAGCTTGATGATTTGCTTAATGAATTTCAAGTGAAAAAAGTGCATTTAGCAATTGTTGTTGATGAATATGGAGGAACCTCAGGAGTGGTGTCGTTAGAAGATATTGTAGAAGAAATCATAGGTGATATTAATGATGAATTTGATGATGATAGTTTGGTGTATTCAAAGTTAGATGATTATAATTTTGTGTTTGAAGGGAAAACCTCATTAAAGGATATATATAAGGTTACCGATTTGAATGTTAGTTTATTTGAAGAAAGTAAAGGAGAAGCAGAAACCATTGCTGGTTTTGTGCTAGAAATTTCTGGAAGATTCCCTAAAAAAAATGAAAAAATCACTTTTGAAGGATATGTGTTTACTGTGGAGTCGTTGGATAGAAAGCGAATTAAGCAATTAAAGTTGACGCTTCCTAAATAGGCTCCTTTCTGAAAATACCCTCTACGTCAAGTTTAGTTTTCATTTTTTTTGATGTTGTAAAATGATTTGATTTCCGTGATTTAGTGTATAAGTTGCTAAAATCTCCTTATTTTTGCAGCTTGATATTTATGTTATGGCAAGAGACGAGGAGTTAAAAGAACGATGGGACAATGTGGTTAGTATTTTGTCTGATCAATTTGCTGATGGTGATCCTTTGGATTTAGATAGTATTATTTATTTAATTGGAGTACAAGAATTGGGGCAATTAGATAGGAAATTTAAGAAGGATGATAAAGTAGATTTAATTCATATCGCTATTTGTAGGTTACTAGAACCTTATGGGTATTATGAGTTTGATTTTTTTGATGATGATGGTTGGCCACATTACAAAATACTAGAGGAATTACCTGTTTTAAAGGCTGGTGAGCAAACTGTTTTGATGAAGGAAGCTGTTGTTGGGTATTTTTTAGAAAAAGAAATAATAGCATAAGTAAACCGATTTAATACCTTGTTAGAAAGTTAAACTGGTATAAATAATAGTTGTAAATTTGCATTTGCAAAAATGAGTACGATGATAGATAAGATTAAGGAGATTATTGGGGAAGCTGAAGGATTTAAGGCGCAAACAAAAGAAGAAGTTGAGGCGTTTAGAGTTAAATACCTAGGTAAGAAAGGAGTATTGAATGACTTTTTTGCTGAATTTAAAAACGTAGCGAATGATCAGAAAAAAGAATTTGGTCAAGCTATAAATAAATTGAAGACTACAGCTCAAGATAAAGTTAGTTCCTTAAAAGAAGAATTAGAATCGAAAGAAGAGGCGAAAGGTGGTTATGGTGATTTGTCACGACCTTCTGAGCCAATTTCAATAGGTTCAAGACATCCAGTTTCATTGGTTAAAAATCAAATCATTGATATTTTTGCAAACATTGGTTTTAATGTGTCTGAAGGCCCAGAAATAGAAGATGATTGGCATAATTTTACAGCATTAAACTTGCCAGAATACCATCCAGCAAGAGATATGCAGGATACATTTTTTATTCAAACCGATCCGGATATTTTATTAAGGACGCATACAAGTTCGGTGCAGGTGCGTTATATGGAAAACAATACCCCTCCAATACGTACGATATCTCCCGGAAGAGTGTTCAGAAATGAAGCTATATCATCAAGATCTCACTGTATATTTCATCAGGTAGAAGGGCTGTATATTGATAAAGATGTTTCTTTTGCTGATTTAAAACGGACCTTATTGTACTTCACAAAAGAGATGTTCGGAAAGTCTAAAATTCGTTTACGTCCATCATATTTTCCGTTTACGGAGCCAAGTGCTGAAGTTGATATTTATTGGGGATTAAAAACAGAAACTGATTATAGAATTACCAAAGGTACTGGTTGGTTAGAAATTGGAGGATGCGGAATGGTAGATCCTAATGTATTAATCAATTGTGGTATCGATCCTAAAGAGTATTCAGGGTTTGCTTTCGGTGTAGGAATAGAGCGTATTGCAATGTTGTTACATCAAATTGGAGATATTAGAATGTTTTATGAAAATGATGTTCGTTTTTTAGAGCAATTTAAATCATCATTTTAGTCCATTAAAGAAGGTGTAGTAACGGTTAAAAAAATAGATATTAAACAATTTGTAGTCATATTAGTAGTGTTTTGTGCTTTGGTTTTTACCTCGTGTAAGGAAGATCCTACGCCAAAACCAAAAGGGTATTTGAAATTAGAATATCCTGAGGCAACTTATAAGCAATACTTGTCCGATTGTCCTTTTACATTTGATATAAATAATCTTGTGGAAATTAAAAAGCCGAGAGGAGCTGCTCAATTTTGTGGGGTGGATTTAAATTACCCTAAAATTGGTGGGACAATTCATCTAACTTATGTGGGGATTGACGAAGGTTTGCTGAAAACAGTATTGAGGGATGCTCAAAATTTAACTCAAGAGCATACTCAGAAAGCAGAGGGTATAGCTACATATCCTTTTGAAAATAAAGCGCATGATAAATACGGGATGGTGTATGAAATTGAAGGAAATGCAGCGTCGCCAGTACAATTTTATATTACCGATAATAAAAAACATTTTTTAAGAGGGGCGGCCTACTTCAATGTAAAACCTAATTATGATTCTATTCTCCCAGCAGCTCATTATCTTAAAAAAGATATAGGGGTGCTTATGGAAAGTGTGCGGTGGAAAGAATAGTTTTTTAACTTTAGTAAAAAAAACAGCCAGCAGTCACTTTTATTGGTTGATATCTGTTAAATGGTGCTTAAAATTCTATGAGTAAAATAATTACAGGCGATCAGATGGGTCGCTTTTTTTGCGTAGTTTTGAAATATGGAACAACTAAAACTTTTTTTTGAATTAGGGTTAACGCACGTGTTAGATATTAATGGCTATGATCATGTACTATTTTTGATAGTTTTAGCGGCGCCATATTTGTTTTCAAATTGGAAAAAAGTATTGTTCTTGGTAACTGTCTTTACAGTCGGACATTCTATATCTTTAATACTGTCAAGCTATGATTTTATTTCCGTTAATAGTGGTTTGGTGGAGTTTGTTATTCCGGTTACCATTGCTGTTACTGCCTTGTTTAATATATTTTCTTCAGGAAAAGCGGTTGGTAACACTAAAATAGGGCTAGTTTTTTTTGTGACACTTTTCTTTGGTGTTGTTCATGGATTAGGGTTTTCTAGTTATTTTAAAATGATAGTCGGGAATACGGATTATAAATTTGTTCCTCTAATAGAGTTCGCACTAGGGGTTGAGGCGGCCCAAATAATAGTAGTTATAGTTGTTTTAGTGTTGGCGAGTATCGTTCAAAATATATTGAGTGTTTCAAAAAGAGATTGGGTATTGGTAATATCCTCAATTACTTTAGGTTTGGTCGTACCAATGTTGTTGTCTAGGTAAATTTTTAACAAAAACTTATACAAACAACACCAATTAATTAGTAGATTAGTAATACAGCAAGTAAATAATGTCAGAAAAGAAACAATTACGATATGATAAGGCCTATTTAAGGATGGCGAGTGAGTGGGGAAAACTATCTCATTGTATCAGGAGACAAGTAGGAGCAATTATTGTGAAAGATAGAATGATTATTTCTGACGGATATAATGGTTCGCCAACTGGATTTGATAATTATTGTGAGGACGAGGATGGGTATACAAAATGGTATGTGTTGCATGCGGAAGCAAATGCAATATTAAAAGTAGCATCATCTACACAATCGTGTGAAGGATCAACATTGTATATTACGCTTTCTCCTTGTAAAGAATGTAGTAAATTAGTACATCAAGCAGGGATTAAACGAGTAGTGTATAAAGATGGGTATAAGGATGATTCTGGAATTAAGTTTTTAGAAAAAGCAGGAATAGAAGTAATGCAATTACAAGAAGAAAGTGTAGTTTAAGGAGGGTTGAAATGACTTATAAAAAGAAATATTTACCGATAATAATAGGATTAGCCTTAGCCATTGGGTTTTGGATAGGTGGATTATTTCATTTTGACTCAGGTACTGACTTGTTTGTAGAGTCTTCCAAAAAGCAAAAACTAAGTAAGTTAATTGACTATATAGATAATGAGTATGTAGATGAGGTGAACACTGATAGTATTGTAGATGTTACCGTGAATAAAATACTTGGGAATTTGGATCCGCATTCGGTTTATATTCCAAAGAAAAATTTAAAGTCGGTTACCGAGTCTATGAATGGTGAATTTGTAGGGATAGGTGTTTCTTTTTCGGTACGGAAAGATACTATTTCTGTAATAAAAACAATAGCTGGTGGGCCGAGTGAGAAGGTTGGTATAATTGCAGGAGATAAAATTCTACTAGCGGATAATGATACCCTTTATGGTATAGGAATAACCAATGACAAGGTGGTTAAAAAATTAAAAGGAGAAATAGACTCCAAGGTGGCTTTAACCATTTATCGAGCAGCTGAAAACAGGAAGTTTGATATTACTATAAAAAGAGGTTTGGTGCCTATAAAAAGTGTTCCAATCGCATATATGGTTGAGGAAGGTTTAGGGTATATAAAAATAAATCGTTTTGCTGAAACAACGTATAGAGAGTTTAAAAAGGAGCTGAAGAAGTTGAAAAAAGAAGGGATGACGAGTCTGGTGTTAGACTTAAGGGGTAATCCAGGTGGTTTTTTAGATAGAGCACAGCAAATAGTAGATGAGTTTTTGGAAGATGATGAGTTGATATTGTTTACAAAAAATAAAAAAGGAGATGTACAAAAATTCTTTGCTACCGATAAAGGCGATTTCGAAAAAGGTAATGTTTTTGTTTTGATAGATGAAGAGTCTGCTTCGGCTAGTGAAATAGTAGCTGGCGCACTGCAAGATAATGATAAAGGAACTATTGTAGGGAGACGGTCATTTGGAAAAGGATTAGTGCAACGTGAAATGCAGTTAGGAGATGGTAGTGCGGTGCGTTTAACAGTTTCAAGGTATTATACTCCAACTGGACGATCAATTCAAAAGCCATATGTTTCAAAAAATGGGCATGATTATTATGATGAATATGCACAACGTTATATTTCGGGCGAATTAACTGATTCTGCACAAATTGAAGTTGCCGATTCGTTAAAATATACCACTCCAAAAGGAAAAATTGTGTATGGAGGAGGTGGGATTATTCCGGATGTGTTTGTGCCTATTAATGCGAATGACGAATATGAAAAAGTTGCTTTCGCGATTAATTCTAGGCTCATAGATAATTTTGTTTTTGAAGAAGTACTGGAGAAGGAAAGAAAATATTATAGTAATTTGACTCGTGAGGATTTTGTAGAAAATTATGAAGTGTCCGATAGTATAATTTCAGATTTTAAAAAGTATGTTAATATCATTGCTAGAAAGCAGTGGACTATAGATACAGTTACTTATTCAGCCATAATTAAACATTCCTTAAAAGCAGCCATTGCAACTCAAATATTTGATGAAAATCTCGCATATCAAATAAAAGATGAGGACGATAAAATGATTCAGAAGGTAAAAGAATTGATTCGAAAATAAGATTAAAAAAAAACAAGAAACTTAATATGTGTAGTGTTTTTGGATTTGAATCATATAAGGTTTTTTTAATTCATCTAATGGGTTTGATTCTTAAGGCTTTCCTTGGGTAGAAAAGTTGTTAATTATACAAGTCTAATCTTTACTTCTTATCATGAACTTTAGTATGTTTACCATTATTCCATAAAGTAAGAATATCGGTGGCCACTTGAGCGCCACTTCCTATAGCAATAGAAAATTGACTTCTCCAGCCAGCCAAGGTACCAGCGACATATATGTTAGGTTTTACCAAGTGTAGGGTATTCTTTAATTGTACTCTATCTTTTTCAGGTTTCGCCATTTGGTGTGGGATAAGGTGTTCTTCTAGTCCTTTTATAGTAAATGGTTTTGCGTAACCTGTAGTAATAACGATTGTTTTTGTAGTGTAGGTTTGTTTATTGGTTACAACTTCAAAGAAAGTAGTATTGTCTTTTATTTCGCAAACCTTTTCGTTTTCAATTTGAATAAGTTCAGGATATAAATCAGAAAGTTGGTTTATTCCGCTTTCTAAGATATCTTCTCCGAGTGTGCCTGGAGTTAAACCTAAGACATTGTTAAATAAGGCGCTTTGTAAATGTGACGCTTTTTGATGAGCAATAAGCCCGGCTTTTTTGTTTTTTGCAAAAGGTTTCTTTAATCCAGAACCAATAACTAAAGCACAAGACATTCCTGCGGCGCCACCACCAATGATTAATGTATCAAACATTATTGATTTACTTTTTTCTCAATTCGTTTTGAAATGGTGAATATGGCTAAAATTAGCATCGCGATAAGTGCTGCTAGAATTTCAATTAATGCAATTGTGCTTTCTCCTTGTAATGGATTGCTAAAATTTATCTTTGTAATGTTAAAAATGATTAAGCCAATGGCTATGATGCTTAATATGATGCTTACTATTTTCATTATACCTATACTTTTGTTTAGTAAAATATTGTTTTTATACCTGTAGTAAATAGTTTAACGGCTATTGCTAGTAGGATTATTCCAAATACTTTTTCAATAATAGCAATTCCGCTTTTACCTAGTTTTCGTTCAAACCAACCACTCATTTTAAGTACTAAAAAAACAAATGCAATGTTTAGGATAATTGCAATGGCAATATTAACGGATTCGTATTCAGCTCTTAGAGATAGTATTGATGTCATGCTACCTGCCCCTGCAATCATAGGGAAGGCTAGTGGGACTATAGAGGCTGTTTTAGCGGTGTTTTCATCTTCTTTAAAAAGATTTATTCCTAATACCATTTCTAAAGCCATGAAAAACAGAATAAATGATCCTGCAATACCGAAAGATGCAGCATCAATACCTATAAATTCTAATATTTTTTCTCCGACAAATAGGAATAGTAGCATAATAGTTCCTGCTACTAGTGATGCCTTTCCGCTTTCTATTTTTCCTCCAGCAGTTGTTTTAAGTTTAACAACTATTGGCAAGGATCCAATAATATCGATAACCGCAAAAAGAATCATGCTGGCCTTTGCTATTTCAATAAAATTTATACCCATAAGAATGAAATTTTGTACAAAACTATGCTTTATAATCAATAGGAGTCATATAAAACAACGAAAAGAATTAACTTTGTGGTGTAAAGATACTAAAAAGAGGATGTTGAGATGTTTCAAATAGGAAAAACAATTGTTTCTGAGGATGTTATTGAAAAAGACTTTGTGTGTAATTTAACTGCATGTAAAGGTGAATGTTGTATTGCTGGTAGCGCTGGTGCGCCATTAGATATAGAGGAGGTTGAAAAGCTAAAAGAAATTTATCCTAAAGTAAAACCTTTTTTAAGAAAAGAAGGAATTGCAGCTATTGAGGAGCAGGGTACATCAATCACAACAGATTTTGGGGATTTAGAAACACCACTAGTAAACAATGCGGAATGTGCATATGTTGTTTTTGGAGAAAATAAAACGGCGTTATGTGGTATAGAAGCTGCTCATATAGCTGGTGAGGTAGATTGGAAAAAACCAATTTCATGTCATTTGTATCCTATCAGAATTCAAAGTTATAGTTCTTTTTCAGCGGTAAACTATCATAGTTGGCCGATTTGTGACGATGCTTGTGCTTTGGGAGCTGAGCTGAAAGTGCCTACCTATAAGTTTTTAAAAGAACCGTTAATTAGGAAGTTTGGAGAAAGTTGGTATACAGAATTAGAAAAAATAGCAGACGAGCATAAAAAATAGATCTTATATTAAGATGCTCTATGGAAGTGTATGCGATAAGAATTAATAACAGCTATTTTTGTTTAATACAAGTACTTCTGAGTTAAATCTCTTGTGGTGGTAGAAAAACGAAAACACCTTATTTTATCACTTGTCATCGATAAACGGCAGGTTTAAATGGTTGTTTTTTAGTATGTTAACTAATGCACTTGTTAACATCAATAAACACAAGCTGTTACCAATATTGTTAAAAACTTGTTGAAAAGCTCTGCCGTTTTTTTGCGAATAATCTAATCGGATTTTGAATATTTGTATAACAGAAAGCAAATTAGGTTTTGTGTTTTTATAAGGTGAGGGAAATAGAATTAAATCTCTTTGCAGTATAGAAAATGAAAAAAGCTTTTTTACCCCCAAATAAAAAAAGAATAGTATAACCTTATTTTAAGAACAAATAAATTTTGAATGATATAATTTATATCGTTCATTAATATATAGACTTTTTTAGTGAAATAATTATGGAGATTACACAAATAATAAAAAGAGATTATGAGACGAGTGAGTTTGTTTTGAACAAAATCACGAATGCAATAGAAAAAGCAATGAAATCTGTTGGTAATGGGACTAGGGTTGATGCAGAAATGATTTCTCAAAATGTGTTAAAATCACTTTTAGAAAGAAAGGAAAATCACGTTAATTATATTCCAACAGTAGAGCAAGTTCAAGATATTGTTGAAGATTCATTAATGCATAGTGCTTTTCCGCATGTTGCGAAAGCTTATATTTTATATAGAAATGAACAAGCTAGAAACAGAGAGACAAATATTTTTGAAAAACGAATCAATTTAAAACCTTATGAATATCCGCAACTTAATGAGTATGTAGATGCAATTAGGCACTCTTATTGGATTCATACAGAATTTAATTATACTAGTGATATCCAGGATTTTAAAACAGGTTTAAATGATGCTGAGCGTGGTGCTATAAAAAACACGATGTTGGCCATTTCTCAAATAGAAGTAGCTGTTAAAACTTTTTGGGGCGATATTTATCATAAAATGCCAAAACCAGAAATTGGTTCTGTAGGAGCAACATTTGCAGAAAGTGAAGTGCGTCATCATGATGCTTACTCTCATTTGTTAGAAATATTAGGTTTAAATAATGAGTTTAAAAGCTTAAAAAAGAAACCTGTAATTATGAGGCGAGTTCATTATTTAGAAACCGCTGTAAAGAATGCTAAAAGTGAGGATAATAAAGAGTTCGCAGAGTCAATATTACTATTTTCTTTATTTATAGAACATGTGTCTCTATTTTCTCAGTTTTTGATAATTATGGCGTTTAATAAACATAAAAACGTGCTAAAAGGAATTTCTAACGTGGTAGAGGCAACTTCTAAAGAAGAGCAAATACACGGAGATTTTGGTATAGATGTTATTAAAATTATAAAAGCAGAAAATCCAACTTGGTTTAATAAAGAATATGAATTGTTAACTCAAGATTTATGTAGAGAAGCATATGAGTCTGAAAGTAAAATTATTGATTGGATTTTTGAAGAAGGGGAATTAGATTTCTTGCCAAAAGCAGTAATTAATGAGTTTATAAAAAACCGATTTAATAATTCATTAGAAAGCATCAATATCGGAAAAGTTTTCGAAGTGGATGAAGCGTTATTAGCAGAAACAGAATGGTTTGACGATGAGATTATTGGGACTAAACACGGGGATTTCTTCGTAAAAAGATCTATCGCTTACACCAAAAGAAGTAAAAGTATAACCAGTGACGACCTATTTTAAATTATGAGAAAAGACGTACTAACTAGCCAGAATCAAAGCCAAACATTAACTGAACAAGATAAATTGGTAGAAGCAAGAAAAACAGCTTTACAAGCTGAAAAATCAACTGGTCAACCTGAAATTAAATGGTTGACGGAAAATAGTCGTAAGTTTTTAGAATCGGGATATCTTACTGATGGTGCAACTCCGGAAGGAAGGATTAGAGAGATAGCAGAAAATGCAGAAAAAATCTTAAAAATAGATGGTTTTGCAGATAAGTTCTATGGCTATATGGCAGAAGGGTATTACTCTTTAGCATCACCAGTTTGGTCAAACTTTGGTAAACGAAGAGGATTGCCAATTAGTTGTTTTGGTTCGCATATTGCAGATGATATGGGGGATATTTTGTTTACCCAGTCGGAAGTAGGTATGATGTCAAAATTAGGTGGAGGAACATCTGGTTATTTTGGTAAATTACGTCATAGAGGGGCGCCTGTTAAAAATAACGGTAAGTCTTCTGGAGCTGTACACATTATGCAATTGTTTGAAAAAATGGTTGATGTGGTTAGCCAAGGTTCTGTAAGAAGAGGTCGTTTTGCACCTTACTTACCTATTGATCATCCAGATGTAATGGAGTTTTTAGAAATTGGTTCTGAAGGAAACCCTATACAAGAGTTGACGCATGGTGTTACCGTGAGTGACAAATGGATGGAAGAAATGAGAGATGGCGATGTTGCTAAAAGAACCATTTGGGCAAAAGTATTACAATCTAGATCAGAAGTTGGTTACCCATATATTCTGTTTAGAGATAATGTTAACAATAATGCAGCTGACGTATATAAAGATAAAAACTTGGAAATTTATGCCAGTAATCTTTGTACAGAAATTATGTTGCCATCAAGTGAAAAATGGTCATTTGTATGCTGTTTATCTTCTATAAATTTATTACACTATGATAAGTGGAAAGATACTGATGCCGTAGAAACGCTAACGTACTTTTTAGATGCTGTAATGGAAGAATTCATTACTAAATTAGAAGACTTTAGAGATTCTGATGATCGTGATGATAAACTTACGTTCAACTTCATGGAAAAAGCGTATACTTTCGCAAAAGAAAATAGGGCATTAGGATTAGGAGCTTTAGGATGGCATTCATTATTACAATCAAAAATGTTGCCTTTTGATAGTCAAGAAGCATTCAATTTGAATTCTGAAATATTCAAGGCAATCAAAGATAAATCATATAAAGCTTCTGAAGAGTTAGCGAAACTATATGGTGAGCCTGTGGTTTTAAAAGGATATGGGCGTAGAAACACAACGTTAAATGCAGTTGCTCCAACAACATCGTCAGCGTTTATCTTAGGGCAAGTATCTCAGGGTATTGAGCCAATTTGGTCTAACAGTTACGTGAAGGATATTGCTAAGATAAAAACAACCATTAAAAACCCGTTTTTAGTTCAGTTGTTAGAAGAAAAAGGGCAAAATACGGGTGAAGTATGGAGAAGTATCCGTGATTATGATGGGTCGGTACAGCATTTGGAATTCCTTACGGAACATGAAAGAGATGTGTTTAAAACGTATCCAGAAATTGATCAGATGACGGTTATATATCAAGCTGCAAACAGACAAAAT
>Ga0209291_1002806_pt1 | contig 13629 bp, 10 predicted proteins | sample GOMGulsemesocosm_FD_184633 | JGI IMG/M metagenome (GOLD analysis project Ga0209291, IMG submission 184633) | Methane-oxidizing microbial communities from mesocosms in the Gulf of Mexico - GOM9B Gulf of Mexico (SPAdes) (version 2) | ecosystem: Environmental > Aquatic > Marine > Cold seeps...
AGTTAAAGTTAATGAAGATATTACAGCTAAACTAATCAGACTTTTCTTAATATTCATATATCACCGAAGTTTTATTATTAATTGTACAAAAAATGTTTATATAGCGTAATTCTATAGCAGAACGCGATAATAACGCAAATGTGAATTAGTCTTATTTGTGTTGCGTTTGTTCTAAGTTATTTACACTTGCTATATAGGACGGTATTTAGGGGCAGTATTTAAGCTTAATATTTTTCTTGTTGAATGTTTGTTATTCACCATAATTATTTTGTGTTTTTGACAGCGTTAAGGCGAGAGGTTAAAAATACACCACCGAGAACACTGAGACGCTGCGCTGCACCGAGAAAATAAAGCGCGATATATTTTTCTCGGTGTTCTCTGTGCCCTCTGTGGTGCGTTATGTTTTTTTGGCTGAATAGTTAATTAGATTTTTGGATAAGGTAACGGGTTAAGGTGTTGAAAGTAAAAGGTGTTTTGTCTTTTGGTTTTTTTACAAAACTCTAATCTAAACCTCTGATTAATTAGATAATACACCACCGAGAACACTGAGACGCTGCGCTGCACCGAGAAAATAAAGCGCGGTATTTTTCTCTGTGTTCTCTGTGCCCTCTGTGGTACGTTATGTTTTTTGGGCTGAATAGTTAATTTGAGCTACGGATAAGACGATGAAATTCAGTTACTGAAAGTAAAAGAGATTTTTATCTCTTAATTTTGTTTTTTACAAAACTCTAATCTAAACCTCTGATTAATTAGATAATACACCACCGAGAACACTGAGGCGCTGTGCTACACCGAGAAAATAAAGCGCGATATTATTTTCTCGGTGTTCTTTGTGACCTCTGTGGTGCGTTATGTTTTTTTCGCTGAATAGTTAATTTGAGCTACGGATAAGACGATGAAATTCAGTTACTGAAAGTAAAATAGATTTTTATCTTTTGGTTTTTTTACAAAACTCTAATCTAAACCTCTGATTAATTAGATAATACACCACCGAGAACGCTGAGACGCTGTTCTACACCGAGAAAATAAAGCGCGATATTTTTCTCTGTGTTCTCTGTGCCCTCTGTGGTGCGTTCTGTTTTTTTGGCTTAATAGTTACCAAAATAATTAATATGGATTTAATCGCTGAGAGAGAAATTGAATGCAGGAAGTTTTTTAATAAAAATCAGGTGGTTATTTTTTTGTTTGAAAAAAGTAAAAATTAAATAAAAAAATTAAATGTTTTTTTGAACTCTTTGGAAAAATAGCGTTCTTATTATATGAGAGACTTAATTTCCCTTATGTTTCATGTTTATTTTTAACGCGTATTTTTATACGCGTTTTTTTTTGTTTAAATTTAAGTGGGAATGATTATGGCTGTTTGGTTGCTGCATTTAATATTGAGCTAAACTCTTCTTCTTGAATAGGTTTGCTAAAATAAAAGCCTTGTAGCTCTTCACATTGATGATGGTTGAGGAAATTTTGTTGTTCAAGTGTTTCAACACCTTCTGCAATAACAGACATATTTAAAGAATGTGCCATTGAGATAATTGCGAGGGTGATTTTTTTTGCATCGCTATTGGTGTCCAATTCACTAATGAATAAGCGGTCTATTTTGATTCTATCCATTGGAAACTGCTTGAGATAGCCAAGTGATGAGTAACCGGTACCAAAGTCATCTATTGATAACTTTACTCCCATACTTTTTAATAGGTTTAAAACATGTATTGCGTTATCCATATCTTTCATCAAACTGCTTTCTGTTAATTCTAATTCTAAATATTTTGCTGGCAGTTGAGCATTGTTTAATGCTTGAGATACTGATTCAATAAGGCTTGATTGACTAAATTGTACGGAAGAAATATTTACCGAAACGCTTAAGTGTGAGTGACCGTTATTATGCCATTTTTTAGCCGCTAAACAGGCCGATTTAAGTATCCAATTGCCAATTGGTACAATCAGACCTGTGCTTTCTGCAATGGGAATAAAGTCGTCGGGTTGAATAATGCCTCGATCAGGGTGGTTCCACCTGGCTAGCGCTTCAACTCCTACAATTTGATTAGTAATCGCATTGACTTGAGGTTGATAATAAACTTCTATTTCATTTCTTTTTATGGCTTGGGTCAGATCATTTACTAAGCGCTTTCTGTCGAGTAAGTTCGCTTTGATATTATCATTATAATAACAAATACCTCGATTTTTTTGCTTCTTCGCTTTTTGCATTGCGGTGGTGGCAGTATCAAGTAATTCATCTAGTTTGGTTGCGTGTGCAGGATAGAAACTTGCACCTATACTAATAGGTAATGTGAATTTTTCATTTTGTATTTGATAAGGTTTGCCTAGTAATTGATATAACTCATCGCAGTACTGAGCAAGGTCTTCTTCAGTATGCATTCCTTTAAAAAATATTATAAATTCTGGACCGTTGGCACGGGCACATTCATGTTTGTTATCAATACAAGTGCTGATACGCGTAGAGGCAATGTTCAGTAAATGATCGCCCGCTTTCATGCCGAGTAATTCGTTGACCTCTTTGAATTTACCTAAATTTATCACCACTAAAGCGAAACTTAGCTTACCATTAACATGCCGTAAATATTTAACTATATGTTTTTTTAGTTTGTTTTTTGTAGGTAAAAGGGTTACCGGATCATGGTCTATATGGCTTTCTAGTTGGACTATTTTATTTTCAATATTACGGGTGTTGATAAATGATGCTAGAGTAAAGATCAGTAATTGGCAAACAATAGTTAGTGCGGGTTCAAACCATAAGCTCATATTAAAGAGTATCATTGCACTGACTAATATAGTGGCAATTATTTGCAGTAAAACGCCAGGGATCAACCATAATTGAGGAATAAAATAAGTCGCCACTAAACTTAATAATATAATAAGCAACTTAAGTGTATGGCTAGCCCAAGGTTCTACATGAGTAATGGTTGCATCATTAATTAAGCCATTAACAATATGTGCGTTAACTTCAACACCTGACATGTTTTGATGATTATTGGATAAAGGTGTCGCAAACCCCGGATTTAACCCCATTGCTGTTATACCAACAATAACTACTTTGTTTTTGAATACATTAGGGTTAATGGTTTTAGATAAAACATCGATATATGAATAAGTAGGTATGCTGCCTGTTGCTCCTGAATACGGGATCAATATAGGTTGTCTTCTGGTCCAGTGATTACCTAGTGTTAAGGTACTATTTTCATAGCTTTTATTGGGGGTAGCTAGCTGGGCCAGTGCTAAAGAAAAACTCGGCCATTTTGACTCTTTCCAACCGGCATACAAGTACTGTGAGCGGATAAAGCCATCGCTGTCTATTTCAAAGTCTACATGGCCTATGGCAGCACTTTTATCGGCTAAAATGGGGATTGGGAGTAATTGACCGCTGGTGTTATTTGCTGAGGTTCTTGGAGCAACAGCCAATACTACTGACTGATTTTGGGCAATAGCCGTTGCAAAATGCTTATCGCGTTCAGGGTGCTCTTTATCGGGTTCAGCAAACAGTAGGTCATAACCAATCGCTTTTGCTTTTGAGGTCGATAAACTATTCAGTAATGTTGCATGGACATCTCTTGACCATGGCCATTTACCTATTTCGTTTATACTTTTATCATCAATTGCAATGATTACGGTTTTTTGTTGTGTTACTGCTGGATTTACTTGTAATAAAAAGTCGTAAATTAAAGTGTCGAGTTTAGTAAATTCATTGGTAAATAGAATTAAAATACCCAATAGAAAAACAATCGCGCGCAGCTTATTCTTACGCCACACTTCGGGTAATTTTACCTGATGATTGTCGATTGTCGAACTCATATTAAAATAATAAGCAACATAAAGCCAAATAGCGAAATAATACTTTTGTCTATTTGAGTAATATGCTGTTTTTCACTCCATTGACTCGTTATTTTGCTATTAGGAATAACGACCCTACAACGTAAAAATAGCTCTTGATCGGCAGGCACATTCAAATGAGTCGTTTTATCATCAAAACTATACTCGTTAATGATGTTATTGAATTGACTGTCTTGAGCTAACTGTATCGTAATATTATGATTTTGTTCTAATACTGTCCAAGTAATGTCATTAGTGCTTGATGCTTCATCAACAAAGCAGCTTGGTTGATTGAGCTTAGTTGCCCAATTAAATTGATAAATGGATGATGCAGGGCCTTGGTCGTTGTTTATGATGGCAGATACGCGCCAATAGTATTCACCAAAAGGAAGTGAGTCAGGTAAAGTAAACTGAGCACTCTTGAGTCTTTTCTTCAATACTTCTTGCGTAAAACTCTTATCTTTTGCGACCTCAATTAAATATGAGTCAGCATTCGTTTTATTATCAGCTGTCCAACTAAGTGATTTATTTGAGCTGTTGTTATTAAATCGCTCAGTGGTGTTATTTAATACGGGGGCGTAAGGAAATAAATTTAGTGTGAATGGGGTATCAACTGGGATCCCTTCAATGCCTAACGAGTCTATGGCACTTATGCGATACCAATACTTTCCATCAGCGAGTTTGTTAGGGAGTTCAATCTTAGTATCGTCTGTCAGCGTTTGCCATAAAATACTTTTAAACTGCTTATTATCTGACAGGGTAATGTTATAGCGTCTAGCATTCGAAATAGCCTGCCAAGTGATTATTGGGGGTATTTCGAATAACTGATTTTTTGTAGTAATTTTAGGTGCCGGTAATAACTCTACTGGCTTGGATGGAGCTTGACCCTTTTCAATGCGTGTTCCTAAACCAGCAGTTACACTGATTATGTTATTTGGTTTGTCTCCGGCAACAGCAACTTCACCCTCAATAACTTCAACAGTAGAAACATTTTCACTAGAATTAGAAACTCGATACTGAGTTCCTCGTACGGAACTTATAGCTGACGGAGTAGATATATCTAACCGCGATCCTGGCCCTTTATTTTTTTGGGCATTTGTTTCTACTTTCCCTTGTATCACACGTATTCGGGTATCAACCATACCGGTTTTTCCGTATGAACTTAAATGGTCAAATGAGATTATGGTATTTTTAAACAGTACCATTTCACTCTTATCGGCAAAAACGACCGTTGCACTAGCATTGTCACCTATACGTATTTCATCACCAAGAACAAGTTTTGTTGCTAAGGTGAGAGGATGAAGTTTTTGGTTTCGAAAATAATAATTATTTCCTTGCTGAAATGAAATACTAGCAGTGGCTGGAGAATGTTTAAGCCACTTCATTGGGATACGAAGAACTGTGCCTGGATTGATTCTTTTAGGGTATTTTATGTTATTAAGTTTTTGTAATTCTGTGTAGTAGTCTATTTTTTTTAAAAACTTCGAGGTGATATTCCAAAGATTATCACCGTTAGATACAACATAAACCCATGTTTTATTTTGGGGTTGTTTGTTTTCAATACCATAAGAGAGCTGTACTACACAAAGGTATAAAATAAATCCCATGATAAAACGCATGTTAAATTCCATTATTTTTTATTGTATATGTATACAATTATGTTAATTCGACGTTAATAGTACACTGATTTAGGTGTCGAATAACATCTTTCATTTGAAAAAATATATGAATTTTATCACGAAGTAATTCGTATCAGAGGTACTACCTCTATGCTTTTCGTGATAATGTCCAATCAAAAAAACAAGTGAAATATTTTATGTTTTATTACCGAACATTAACTATGGTATCGCTAATATGTTGTCAACTGTTTAGCGCAAATCTTCAAGCACGTAATCACGACTCAATTAAAATACCTGATTTACCTGAACCTGTAACCAATAACGCAGTAGCTCTGGTTGAAAATAACAAAGGTCGTTTTCTCGTTTCTTTTTCCGGACTTGCTAATAATAAAACTTATCACGATGTACATAATAAAACCTTTGTTTATCGTTTTGGTGACAATGGCAGCTTTCTAAAACCAAGTACCAGAGTATGGATCATCGGGGTTTAATCGAGCTTGATGGAAGGTTTATCACAATAGGCGGAATGTCTAATAAGCAGAAGGTGTTAAAAGAGGCATTAGTGCATTAAGGGAGAAAATAAGAACAGGCTAGCGGGAGAGCCAAGCCTGTTCTGATAAATAGCTACTTACTGGTCAAAGTAATGACTATTTAATTTGAAAATACTCTCAGTGGTCAGCTGAGACAATATAAATTTAACACATTTTTAACAAAATATTGTGTTTTTTTTAATGTATTATGATTTTTTTTTCATCAATTTGATTTATATCTATTTTTTGTGGAGTATTTTTCATTCCAAATCCGTCGCCTATAACATAAGGGTATTGAACTTTGTTCATCATCACTACGCTTCGTTCTTGCAATATATGGCAAGAGGCGATATGTAGCAAAGTCTGCTTTAGTTTATTCTAACGTCTAAGTTTTTAACTATTCAGTACTTAAATAATACACCACCGAGAACACTGAAACGCTGCGCTACACTGAGAAAATACAGCGCGATATTTTTCTCATTGTTCTCTGTGGCCTCTGTGACACGTTCTGTTTTTTTTAGCTGAATAATTTTCCGATAATCTTATTTTAATGTCATGATGATCAATGAATTCTCGTTTGTAGACGTGAATTATGGCTACATCGTTAAATCTCATGTATTACAGCGCTGTTATCTAAGCCTCTGGTTTAGCTATAAAGGCACTTTAGGGATGGGATATCAAGTCTGACATTTTAATATCTTCTTTATAGGGGATGTAATTAATAGATTAAGTTACTCCGTTTTACATAAATAAGCGTAAAATATAAAGCCTAAATGAAACGTTCCCTGTTATTATAAAAAGGTCAATTCATTAGGTGACCTGGCAATGTAAATTTGATCTATAAATACTCCGGAGGGAATTTATTAGTGTTTAATCAAGTGAAAGTAAAACAAAAAATAATTATTGGTTTTGGTCTTATTGGTTTTTTATTGATTGGTGCTTGTTACTTTTTTTATACATCGTTATCGGGTATCCAAAGTGCGAGTAATACCTTAGAAAAAATTGCAGTTCCTATTCACAATGAAAGTAAAGAGATTCAAATTGTATTGTTGAAAATGGCAAAGTCGAGTGCCATTGGTTTTACAAAAACCAATAATAATGAAGTAAAAGATGCGCAATCTACTTTTGACCATAATAGTCTTTATTTAACAAAGTTACAGTTACGGCTGCACACTCGAATTAAAGCGCAAGCTAAGCTGAATGCACTTAACAGTACTAGCCGAAAGTTGAGTGAACAATTTGTTGGCACGGTCAATGAAATGTTTACGGCTAAAATTAATGCTGTAGATATTCAAGCTTCACTCGAAAAGCAGTCTTCTAAAGCACAAGACATACTAGATGAAGCATCCGCATTAATGCTTGATTTAAGTTATGTTGAAAATCATAATTTTGCCAAAGAGTTAGAATCGATTTCTGGTACAGCTAATCGAATTGAGGGTCAGTTATTTGCAATGACAAATGTGATAAAAGAATTGGCACAAACGACTAGTATGGCCGTATACCAGCAAACAGTTGATCAGCTTCAATTTACCTTCAGTGATGTTAAGACCCTTGTTGATTACTTGAATAAACAAGTCGAAGGTATTCCTAACGATAATATTATAGAAAATTTTAATGAGCAATATAGTCAAATAGCCGCAACACTTGAAGGTTCAAAAGGTCTGTTTGCGCTTGTAAAAGAAAAAATTAACTTTATAGAACAATCCAAAGAAGCAATGTCACGTAGTGAAGAATATTCGCTGAAAACGTTAACCAGCCTAGATAGTATTATCAATATTGCGAGTGTGCAGTTTGAGCAACTGCAAAAAAATGTTAACGATAGTATTACTAAGGTACAGAGTTTCGTTTTAGTCTTAGCCGTTAGTTTTGTCGCATTGGCCTTTGTTATTGCTTTTCTCACCATTAGAGCGATGATTACGCCATTAAATGCGGTAAATAAAAGTTTAAATCGAATTGCACAGGGAGACCTAACTCGTCCACTGAGAGTTATTCAAGAAGATGAGTTTGGTCATTTAGCTATGCATTTAAATAAGGTTTCAGAAGACCTTACTCAATTGATAAAAAAAATAGCGCAAGATGGCGATTTCTTAACGGATACAGCACAGCAATCTAAACAACAAAGTAATCAAATATTCGAGGCCGCTAAAATCCAAATTGAATCGGTAAATAATGCGTTTTCTGCCTTAGAGCATATTAACAATTCAACATCACAAGTGAGTCGTCAAGCGGTAGAAACTGAGCAGCAAGTACATGATGCGAAAAAGCAGAGTGATCAAATTCGAGATATCGGGCAGAGTACTAATGCACGTATTAAACAACTTGATTTAACTTTAGCAGCGGCTGTTGATGTAATGGATAGATTGCGTCAGCATTCGTTAGACATAGGCAGTATTAGTGACACCATCGGTAATATTGCCGAACAAACCAATTTATTAGCGCTAAATGCAGCTATTGAAGCGGCAAGAGCAGGGGAGCAGGGACGTGGGTTTTCTGTTGTTGCAGATGAAGTAAGAACGTTAGCATCTCGTACGCAAGCCTCTACAGCTGAAATTAATCAAATGATCGATACGTTACAGCAAGAAACGTCCTCTGCTGTTAATGCTATTGCAACAGGACGTAACGAAGCTGAGCAGTGCTTTGAGCAAAGTGAAGGCTTAAATGCCATGATTGTTAATATTGATCATGCGTTAGAAAATATTGCCAATATGAGCAATCAAATAAACGGCAATACTAAATTACAATTAGAATACAGTAACGAACTCAACGGTGCGATGTCGGATGTATCTTCAACCTCTGAAAATAGTGCACAATTTGCTGATTCGATGAAAACAAGTAGTAAAGAAATTTCAGAATTAGCAAGCTCACTGGAAAAGTCGGTATCTACCTTTAAATTGAATTAGCTCTTCTTAATCAATAAGAATTAAGAAAAGTTAAAATAATATTATTGATGAACTACAGCGAGTAGTTCATCATTTTTTTCTTGTAGCAAGCTAAATAAATGAAATTGATTAGCTGCGCGATCTAGATTTTGAGTTTCATAATTACAATGAAAATACACGTTCCCGTTAAGATGGTCGGTTAAAAACCTAATCGCTAACATGAAAGGAATAAGTAAGGTGCCTATTACTAAGCTGTCTTTCTCTCTGTTAGATATGCCATAAGGTGTAAAAGCTTGAATATAGCTTTTAGCTAAAACAGAAAATATATCCACATCTATTTCCATGTCATGAATATTTGTCGCATTCTCGTCTATATTTGCACAAGTTGTTCTCACAAGATCACCAAAGTCATTCATCAAATAACCCGGCATACAAGTGTCTAAGTCGATTATGGCTTTAGGTTGGTTGCTGTGTTTATCTAAAAGTAGGTTATTTATTTTTGTATCGTTGTGAGTTACTCGAGTAGGTAATTGCTCCGAAATGTTGTTAACACGTTCAATAAATAGTTGATTGCTTTCGACAAATTCTATCAGTTGATTAGCTGCATTTTTTCTTAACGGTGATGTGTTTTTTATAGCTAGCTTTAATTGGGTAAGGCGATTATTTATATTGTGAAAATTTGGGATTGTTTCTTTTAATTGAGTTGCATCAAAGTCATGAAGGTTAGCACTGAAAGTCGCAAATGCGCTCGCAACAAGTTGTGCTTGCTCTGTAGTTTCAATATTGTCTACTGTAGTTGTCTCGGTAATATAATCGAGGGCTCTCCAACAATGGTCATCAATAATCGTTAATAGTTCACCTTGAACATTGCTAATGGCCCCAATAGATGTATATGGGTAATGATGTTGAGCTATTTTTTCAGATAGGTGTTTATGTATCAGTTCTAAATTATGGGCGATAAGTTCGGGTTCAGGAAATACATGAAGGTTAATTCGTTGTAATACGAAACAGCGTTCTGACGACTTTACTAAAAAAGTATCATTGATAAGTCCATTGCCAAGTGGGCTAATAGTGCTATTTTCAAAGGTGCATTGATAGTAGGGAAGTACTTGAGAGACTAGATTGATTTTGTTTTTAGATAACATAAAAGGAGAGGTCACTGAGTCTTTGTTATTATTTTAAGGGAAATAAAAGCATAAAGCTGGCACCGCCATACTCTACAGAGTTTTTAGCCATAATTCTTCCTTGATGCCAATCCATTATTTTATTACAAATCGCTAAACCTAAGCCAAAATGACCTTTTTCTCGAGAACGGTTAGTATCAAGCTTTACAAAAGGGTTGAAGATAACATCTAATTTATTTTCAGGAATACCTTTTCCGTCATCCGTGATAGAGATATTAAGCATACCGTTTTGTTCTTTAATTGAGACATGGACGGCTGCTTTTGCATATTGTGTCGCATTGCTGATTAAATTTTGAATGGCTCTTTGACACCAATACTCGTCGATATTAGCAACTAGGTCTTTTGATGAAGGGTGGAATATCAATTCAATATTATATTGTTGAGCGAGTGATTGAAGCTCTTCAATCACGTGTCCTATAAACTCGTTAACATTAACCCACTCCTTTTTAAGATTAAAGCCTTGTCGCTCCATGCCCGCATATTCTAAGAATATTGTGGTCATTTCTTCCATTCGAGTTATCTCAGTTTCCATTCGGTTAATATAGTTATTCTTTTTATCAATATCATTGGTATCAAGCGCAGCTTCAACACCAAAACGTAAACATGACATGGGTGTTCTAATATCGTGAGAGAGGCTACGGGCAAGTATTTTGTTATCATTTACCAGTTTTTCAATTTGCCCTGCCATTTGATTAAAGCTGTATTCAAATGTACGTATATAAGAATACTTACTTACTAGAACACGTTGCGATAAATGGCCTTCGCCAATTTTTTCAGCGGTCGATGTCAATAAATATAAACGCCTTGTCAATGGAAGTAGCCATAAAATGATAATTCCACATACACCTATATATAATGTAGTGGTGAGAATAATGTCGACTGGTTGTGCTTCAACAGGTTCGTGCGGTAAATGTATTTGTATTAAATATTTTGAATGTTTACTGAGTTGCCTCAGCAAATAAGGATTAGTTTCGCTAGCCAGTAATAAGCCGCCAGGCTGAGATAGTTGGGTAATTAATGACGCGGGTAAAGCAACATTATCAGTGAGTTTTAAACTCGCCTCTATTTGATAATATCTGCTAAATTGCTCAAGTTTCCTCTCAATAGCCTCAAACGGGTGATCATCTACTTCGTGACTTAACCCTTCAATCAATTTTTTGTATATAACAATATCTGAACTGTCTTCAACATCAATATTATTTTCAACTAGTGTATCTAGCCCCCAGCTAATTAGAAATAAAGAGCCGATCACTGAAATAATAATACTGATATACAAACGTCTCATTATATTTGGTTTGTCCATGCGTCAGACACAAATAAATACCCTTTTCCCCAAACAGTTTTGAATTTTTTAGGAGATTGGGGATCGTCATTAAATATTTTTCGTAAGGTCGATAACATCACATCAAAGCGACGATCTTGCCCGTCGTATTCACGACCTTTTAGTGCAATAAAAACAGAATCTCGATCAACTACTTGCCCAGCATTAGAGGCTAAAAATAGCAAGAATGAAAATAAGCTGGTTGATAGCTCAACTTCTTGTCCTTGATAGGTTACTCGTTTAGCTTCTTCATTAATAACCAGATCGCCATGAATAACTTCATTATTGACAGTCGTGGTAGCAGCTGAGTTTTTCAAGGCACTAGCAATTCTAGCGAGTAAAGCACGTGGTCTTACAGGTTTTATAACATAATCGTTAGCGCCTGCTTCTAAGCCAATTACTTCATCAAATTCGTCAGCTCGAGCGGTTAGCATGATAATAGGCGTTTGAGAACGCTCTCGAATTAAGCGACACACTTCAATGCCGTTAAGACCGGGTAACATCACATCAAGTAAAATTAAGTCAGGTGTAAAGCTAGCAAATGCATCCATCACCAAATCACCTCTGGCGACGTGGTGAATATTAAAGCCTTGCTCAGTAAGATATTCAGCAACCCAGTCGGCAAGTGTTATATCGTCTTCAACAAGAAGAATGTTTTTGTTTTTCATTATGTTTAATTCCTAAAATAAACGCCATCTGCGTTTACGTGGGGACTTTTTATGGACCCAACTTACATTAATTGTTGTTTCAGCAATGGGATGATTTTTTTCGTTAACAAGCTGATACGTAACAGAACCTTGTGACTGAAACTCGAAGTGATAAACACCCGTTGTTAAATTATTCCAACATTTTATTTGTTGCTGTGTAGATTTTTGAAAAATACAAAAATTGCCATTCGAAATGTTGTCCCATTTTATGGTTACATTGGCATAACAGGTTCTTCCTTGCGTTAGCGCCACACACATGACAGGTTGTGCGGTTAGTAATGTCTCAGACGTTAATTCCTCTGCTTGAGTCGATGAAACGGTTAAGTAAGTACCTGTAACAATTAGAAAAGCAACTCCATTGCTTAGCTTAAAATACATAGTTGACCCCAAGCATAAGTTGAGTAATATGCTGTTTGTCGACTAATGGACTTCTACCTATTACGTTTGAATAATAAGTTTGAGACATACCCACATTAAAGTACCATTTTTGTGAGATAGGGTATTGAGCATACACTTCAATTATTCCCTTAAATCCAGCATTGGGATTATAATAGGCTCTATCCTGATTCACTTCTTCTTCTGAAATACCGTAATAATAATTCATCACGTTATTAGAATAATAAGTAAGGCTCCCTCCTACATAAATGTCCCAATTTTTATAGATAATAAGATCATTATAATAAAGGTCGAGTAACCAGCCATTAGCTTTATTCCATGGTGATAAACTGGCGACGTCTATTGATAAAATGGAATCATCTTTATAGTACGAATAACGGATAGCTGTTGCCGGAGCCCAGTCCCTTTCTTTTAATCCTGCTAACGCTGGTACATTTTCTTCTTTGTCTTCAATAATTAATTCAGGGTTATATCCTTGTAGATAAATTTTACGAACTATATCGAGCTCCCAATTGTCATCAACATGTAATTGATAACCAATTTCTGCACCACTTAATAAGGCACTACTGCGACGATGATTACTTTGTATAAAAAAACCTTTGTAATATAAGTCGAGCAGTAATGATATCGAAAGGTGATCGAATTCATCTTCTTGCTCATCACCAATAATAGGGCTTTGTGTATGGTAAAGCGTAAACCCCGCCATTGCTTGCCAACTAAAGGTTTGATTAAAAACCGTTGTTTCTTTGGGTAACTCTTTTTCCACGGCTAAAGATTGGGTGGAAAGTGTACATAAACTAATAAACACAGTAAAAGCGATAGCTACTTTAGCTATTTTTTTTAAGTAGTGAGCAACAATGTTATTTTTAGTAGAAAGCATGTTTCACCCTCTTTATATTTTTTAATATAATAACAAATGTTTAGTTGCTTCGCAGGCTACCTCAGCTTAAAAGTGTTTAAAAATTGTAAGAATTTCTTCGACTATTTTAAGGGGCTGTTTATCTTTGTTTATATTTTCTGCAATAGACTCTTTTTAATGCAAGCAAAGCAGAATATACGACGTTTGGTTATTCCAAACGAGTTATATTCTAATGCCGCTAGCGATAAAAAGAGACATTGCCCGAAGGGCTGAGGCTTAAATTGCTTTACTTTGCGTTGAAAAGAGTTGATT
>Ga0209291_1002807_pt1 | contig 13618 bp, 6 predicted proteins | sample GOMGulsemesocosm_FD_184633 | JGI IMG/M metagenome (GOLD analysis project Ga0209291, IMG submission 184633) | Methane-oxidizing microbial communities from mesocosms in the Gulf of Mexico - GOM9B Gulf of Mexico (SPAdes) (version 2) | ecosystem: Environmental > Aquatic > Marine > Cold seeps | place...
GAGCTACGATGTTCTCAGCTTGAGGACCTTTCTGACCTTGAGTTACAGTGAACTCAACTTTTTGGCCTTCAGCAAGAGTCTTGAAACCAGAACCAGTGATTGCAGAGAAGTGTGCGAAAACGTCAGGACCGTTTTCTTGCTCGATGAAACCAAAGCCTTTAGACTCGTTGAACCATTTAACTGTACCAGTAGTTGTAGACATAATAATATCCTATTAATGCAAGAGTAATTGCGCCTTATTATTAAGGCAATTTGTGCTGAAAGTGTTGTTATTACTTATGGTAAACAGGACGAGGAACTTGTAAAAGGACTTCGAAATGACGTGCATAAATATAAGTCGTACTTGGAGCTGTTTGGAATTATATACAGCTTTATCTTGGAGTCAACGCCTATTGAGTCAGTTTTTAACCAATTGCTTGTCATACGGCTTAGTTAATGAAATGTTAAGTAATAAGTCTGAATTGTTTATTTAATGCATATTCTCATTTTAATCAATGACTTACTCTTGATGTTAGTGGTGGGTTGAGCTGTTTTTTTTGCTCAACAAATATGTGCAAAAAATATTCATTTTAATTTTGTTTATCATCAAAATACTAAGCATAAGCAAGATGTTATCATTAGTGACTACGATAAAATCACTCTAATCGATGGTAATATATCGGGCTTTTTTTTTGGATATTAAGGGTGTTTGAACTGATGTAAAGCTGGCACAATTATCGGGTGCGGTTTAAAATAACCAATCTGTCTAATGCTTGTTAAAAATCAAATTATTAAGGTAAACCTATTGTGTCAAAAATTGTTATAGTCGTGATTTTAATTGTTGTGGTGTTGTTATTTCTTCGTCGTGGCGCTGAAAATAAAAAAGTAGCCTTAGAAAATAAAGAAATTGGTGGCTCGTTCCTGATTGAGAATAAAACCGATGTTGACGTTAAGGTGACTGAAAGTGGGCTGCAATACGTCGTGTTAACGACGGGTGACGGCACAGTGCGGCCTAGCGCGAAAGACAAGGTTAAAGTACATTATCATGGTACGTTAATTGACGGCACTGTCTTTGACAGCTCAGTAGATCGCGGTACCCCGATATCATTTGGTCTTAACCAAGTGATTAAAGGTTGGACCGAGGGCGTGCAGCTAATGGTCGTTGGCGATAAGTACCGATTTTATATCCCAAGTGAATTGGGCTATGGCGATCGCAGTGCGGGAAAAATCCCAGCGGGCTCAGTCTTAATATTCGAAGTTGAACTGTTAGCAATCAACTAACTCGATTGGCTCTGTTGTATGAAAGCACTGTTGTAAAGCTCTGTTGAAAAGCACTGAGTAAAACCAGTCGTTTAAATTGTTACTAATGACTGGAAGTGGCTTCATCTAGGCGTTATCACGAAAAAGAGTTACAATGCCCTATTGTAACTCTTTAATATTAAAGCAATATTTTTTGATGAATTTACCTCCTGTAATGCCTTTATTCGAAGGCTCCGACACCATTAAAAACGGCAATAGTATTGTTAACCAATACATTACCCAGTTATGTTTATCAGACATTTGCGATGCCGGAGTCGTGTTTGAGCATGCAACCGATATGTTGTACGAACAAAAAAACACTGAAAATAGCTACAAAGCCTATCGCAGCGAACTAACAACCTTTTTACACTGGTGTTTTGACGTGGCTAAGTTATCGCCAGCGCAACTTAGCCGCCATGACATTGGTCGTTATGTCGACTACTGTAGCAATCCGCCGAGTGAGCTGATTGGTTACTTTAATGTTGCGCAATTTACGGTCAACAAAGAGCAACAGGCCAAGTGCCCTAATGTAAAATGGCGCCCTTTTACCGGTAAAAAACGTGACAATGTAGAACAACCCTATGTGTTAAGTGATAGCGCGTTAAAAACAAAAATTGCAATTGTATCGGCGTTTTATCTGTTTTTGATGGGAGAAGATTATTGCGAGCGTAATCCGGCCCAAATTTGGCTTAATCGCAGTCGCTTCTCTAGTCGCCAAAAATTTAAACTCATCAATGACGACGATAATCTAAAATCATTTACCGAGTTGCAATGGTCTTATGTGGTAACCGTAGTTGATAAGTTAGCGCAGGAGCAGCCACTGGTGTATTGTCGCAGCCAGTTTTTAATCAAATTGATGTATAGTTGCTATTTACGAATTTCAGAAATTTCGGCTCGCGCTGGTTATTCTCCGGTCATGGGCCAGTTTCGACAAAATCGTCAAACGGGAATTTGGCATTTTTACTTGCCACAAAGTAAAGGAGGCAAGCAGCGCAACATTATGATCTCTAATCAGCTGCTGGCCAGCTTAACCCAATATCGTCAGTTTTTAGGCTTAACCGATTTACCGCAGCGAGATGAGCAGCACCCGATATTTATTCGTCATCGTGCAGCAGGGCGTGGTCGTGAAGTGGGTGTTATTAATGCTAATCTTGGGGTACGCCAAATGCGAGATGACATTGAAGAGGTGATTAAGCTGGCGGCCGATACCGCGCTAAAAGATGGTTTTAGCCAAGACGCCAATGATATGCGCGACATGACCGCGCATAATATTCGCCATACTGGCATTACCCACGACATCAACATTAATCGTCGGCCGCTATCACATGTCCAAGCAGACGCTGGCCATGAAAGCATCGATACTACGTCACAATATTTACATACTAGTCAGGCCGAGCGTCATCAAAGCGCCATTTCAAAACCATTAAATCACCTTGATGGCATCGATTAATTGGCTGGCCATTTATAGCGTTTTGTTAGTAAAGTTAGTTTTTATCAATCAGTATTTAATAGAAGGATAGGCAGTTTGGCATTAATTATAATTTCAATTATCGCGACCTTATTTTGGTGTTACGTGGTGTGGGGGAAAGCGTATTTGGTTGAGCATCAGCGCTTAAAGTGGCAGGCGATGCCTTTAACCAGCGAGCAAGTGCAATGTTTGCAACAAGCCATGCCGCTGTATCGGCGTTTGCCGGCTGCTTTGCAGTTACAGCTTAACGGTCATATTCAAGTGTTTTTGGCTGAGAAAAACGTTGTCGGTGGCAATGGTTTTACGGTAACCGATGAAATGCGCTTGGTGGTTGCGGCAAATGCCAGTTTGTTGTTACTTAATCGTCACAGCAATTATTTTATCAATGTTAAAACTATCGTGCTTTATCCGTCGGCCTATCGGGTTGCTCAACCAACGAGCGACGGACTTGTCGTGAGTGATAGTCAGCAGGTTCGTTTGGGCGAGTCGTGGCCATGGGGCACTATTGTATTGTCATGGTCTGACAGCTTAGCGGGCTCTGTTAATGAACAAGACGGTCATAATGTAATTTTGCACGAGTTTGCGCATCAGCTTGATCAGCAAAATGGCGGGGCGACAGGCACCCCTAAGCTTAAAAACAAAAATATGTACAAGCAGTGGCATAGTATTTTTAGCGAGGAATACTTTGAGCTAAAACGTAATATTTGCCATCAACGAGGCAGTGGTAATAACGATAGCGTGATTAATGGCTATGGTGCGACCAATGAAGCGGATTTTTTCGCCGTCGTGACCGAAAGCTTTTTTGAGCGTCCACAAGCTTTAAGACAACAACACAGCGCGCTGTATGAATTACTTTACCGTTATTATCAGGTCGATCCGGTTAGTTGGTTTAAGTAGTAATTAATGATGTTTAATTTTTCTACTAAACTATTTGCTTTAAAATTGTGATTAAATAGAATTTAAAAGTATTAAACGTAGCGTTTGGTTATCGTTCCCGATGTTAGTTGCATTCAATAGGATGGCCGTTAGAAGAAAAAATCAAGGATGATTTTTTAGCTTTTTGCGCAGGATGCGCATAAAAAGCGGTTTCGTTAAGACGGTTATTCTATTGAATATCGGCAACTAAAGCGCGGGTCGCCTTTCTTTTGGTTACTTTTCTTTGGCGAAGCAAAGAAAAGTAACTGGTGTGCTGACACAGATATTGGATGGAATTTAATTTACCCAAGCACATCATAACGGTCTCAGAGTTACCTAAGTGTTGCCATTAGAACAGCAAGTTGCGTAGACCCAGCCATGGGACTGTGGATCAGTATCTCGGAAAAGGCTCTTGCATTTCCCTAATATCTTACATTCATGTAAGCACATGCTTTATCACATACCAACACTTTCAATCGAGTACGTAGCAACATTTTAGGGAACATAAGCAATGAAATTGCTTCCATTAGGATAATATGAAACAACCCATAGTAGGTTACCACCAAGACGAAGAAAATCATTGGGTTGCGCGTTTACAATGTGGCCACAACCAACACGTGCGGCATAATCCGCCGTGGATGGTGAGAACGTGGGTCACAACGCCGCAAGGCCGCGACGCTATGCTGGGTCATCAACTCGAATGTGTAAAATGTAATGCTCACGCCCCACGCGACTGGCCGCTTTAATTTACTCGCGGTGCGATACTACGATAGCGCTACAAAAAATGCTGTAAGCAGGTCGATCCAGTATGGAAACAGCCTATTTGCGCTGTTAGCACCTTGCCGACAGTTATATAACGCTATATGCTGGCCGACTTTATCTCACCGCTTGACCGAATAAGTTAACTAATGACCAAGATATATCATCACCCAGTACAAATTTATTATGAAGACACCGATCACTCTGGTGTTGTTTATCACCCTAATTTTTTAAAATATTTCGAGCGCGCTCGTGAGCATGTGATCGACAGTGATTTACTTGCGACGTTGTGGAATGAGCAGGGACTTGGTTTTGCGGTATATAAGGCCAACATGACCTTTCAAGATGGCGTTGAGTTTGCTGAAATTTGTGACATTCGAACCTCGTTTACCCTAGACGGTAAATACAAGACCTTATGGCGTCAGGAAGTGTGGCGTCCTGGTGCAACTAAACCTGCGGTTATCGGCGATATCGAAATGGTTTGCCTTGATAAAGACAAGCGCTTGCAACCGATTCCTGACCAAGTACTGGCGAGAATGCTTAGCAAATAAAATTGATTTGGGTCATTCAAACGGCAAATAATATTTTTTTGCACTGCTATCAAGCATCTAACAATCCCCGTTATGGCAGTATGTAGCGATTATTACGTTATTGATTGGTCAAAAATCAGACTAAAGTCTTGTTTCGGGTGATTGTCATGGCTTTGAAACCTGTGTATATTAACTCAAATAAATTATAAATAATCTTAAAAAATTGAAGAGTTATTTAGTGATTTCTTGTATAAGTATTTAAAACGGCTACCTATTTTTGGAACGGATGCTCAAGATAAGGTGGTTTTTTTACACCTATTGGGAGTACAGGTGTACGCTCGTTGTGGTTAGTATTTAAACATTAATGAAATTAATAAACCAATAAAACAGTATATTTCAAATAGTAATAACTAATGTGGCCTGTTTTATTGGACTTTTTTTACCTATTGGGCGCACACTTGTAAGCTCAATTTGGATTTTGGTGAGCATTGGGCTGTTATCGAGTTGCAAAGCACCATAAAGCGGACTGAATTTTTAGGGAATTATGACTAAGTTGTTTAATGAATAAGAATATAGCCAAAGTACGGCACGCGAATGCGACCACGACACCAGAAATGCGCGCTTTCATTCGCGAATCTGAGCTGTCGACGGCCATGCTGGCACGTTTACTTAAAGTATCAAGCTCAACCATTCATAAATGGCGCCATCGCGACTCTGTCAGCGACGCCTCTCATACCCCTAAAAAACTCAATACTACGTTAAGTCCTGCACAAGAATATGTGGTGGTTGAGCTGCGAACTCGTTTGTTGTTATCGCTCGATGAATTGCTGATTGTCTGCAAAAAGTTTATCAATGGCGGGGTCTCACGTGCTGGGCTGCAACGTTGTTTAAAGCGCCATGGCATTTCTCGTTTGGCCGACATGCAAGACAGCGGTGCTAGCCTTGATGCTGACTCACAGCCGTCTCACGCGACTAAACCTATTCAAGTAGCGATTGAAAACACTGAAGATCAGCAAGTGATGTTGTCAGAAGTATCACATCAAGCAATGCGTGAAGTGCTCAATTTAACCAATAACCTCGATGACAATGAGGTCGTGCAAGTGAGAGTAACTCAGTTACCTGACTTTGACGACAGCTCAACCAAGCGCCGCCTGCTGGTGGCCAATGATCCGATGTCGAGTTGGGTCTATGTCGATATTTACGACGGTGATGAAAAAGAAGCCGCCAGTCGTTATATGAGTCATGTCCTGACCAAAGCCCCATTTCATATTCGCCGAATTTTGGCGGGTAATTACCACGAATTTTTAAGTCGTTTCCGTTTACTTTCCGATGCTGTCGATAATGACAACAGCGATAAGTATGACGATGGAAATGCAACAGAATCCCCACAGGAGCAATAATAAAATGGCTAAAAAGAACACCCCAGCGGAAGTTAATACGCTTAACTCCGACAAACTTAGCGCCGATGACAACGTTATCGATAACAAAAAGTTTAATTCAAGGTTGCAAGAAACACCTATTGCAATCATTGGTATGGCGTCGGTATTTGCTGATGCGAAAAACCTTGATCAATTCTGGGACAATATTGTTGATTCAGTTGACGCAATCATTGATGTTCCTGCCGATCGCTGGGCGATTGACGATCACTACTCAAGTGACAAGCGCGCACCAGACAAGACTTACTGCAAACGTGGTGGTTTCATTCCAGAATTAGACTTTGACCCAATGGAATTTGGTTTGCCGCCAAACATCCTTGAGTTAACCGATATCGCGCAACTATTATCGCTAATTGTTGCTCGTGACGTTTTGGCCGATGCTGGCATTGGTAAAGATTATGATCACGACAAAATTGGTATTACGTTAGGCGTGGGCGGTGGTCAAAAGCAAATATCACCACTAACTTCACGCCTGCAAGGCCCTGTACTTGAAAAAGTATTAAAAGCGTCTGGCATCGACGAAGCCGATCGATTGATGATTATCGAAAAATTCAAAAAAGCATACATTGGCTGGGAAGAGAACTCATTCCCAGGCATGCTGGGCAACGTAATTGCTGGCCGTATTGCTAACCGTTTTGACTTTGGTGGCACCAACTGTGTGGTTGACGCCGCGTGTGCTGGTTCGTTAGCTGCCGTTAAAATGGCGATTTCAGACTTGCTAGAGTATCGCTCAGAGGTCATGATCTCTGGTGGTGTTTGTTGTGATAACTCACCATTTATGTACATGTCTTTCTCGAAGACTCCAGCGTTTACGACGAACGATGACATTCGTCCATTTGACGACGATTCAAAGGGCATGTTAGTTGGTGAAGGCATCGGCATGATGGCGTTTAAGCGTCTTGAAGATGCTGAGCGTGATGGCGACAAAATTTATTCGGTACTTAAAGGTATTGGTACTTCGTCAGACGGTCGCTTCAAATCTATTTACGCACCTCGTCCAGACGGTCAAGCTAAAGCACTTAAACGTGCCTATGAAGATGCTGGTTTTGCCCCTGAAACTTGTGGCCTAATTGAAGGTCACGGTACGGGTACTAAAGCGGGCGATGCTGCTGAATTTGGTGGTTTAACCAAGCACTTTTCGGTCAAAGGTGATGGCGCAGCTAACGACACCAAGCAACACATTGCATTAGGTTCCGTTAAATCGCAAATTGGTCATACTAAATCAGCCGCAGGCTCTGCTGGCATGATCAAAGCTGCCTTAGCACTGCATCACAAGGTATTGCCGGCGACTATTCATATTGATAAGCCAAGTGAAGCGCTTGATATTGAAAACAGCCCACTTTATCTTAACAGTGAAAATCGTCCGTGGATGCCACGTGAAGATGGCGCGCCGCGTCGTGCTGGTATCAGTTCATTCGGTTTTGGTGGTACTAACTTCCATATCGTTTTAGAAGAATACCGCCCAACTCACGAAGGTGCATACCGCTTAAACTCAGTAAGCCAAACGGTATTAATTACCGGTGCCAATGAGCAAGCGTTAGTAAGCGAGCTTAACAGCTGGAAAACTAAATTAGCCGTAGATGCCGATGCTCAGCCCTATGTATTTAATGCTTTAGTTACCCAATTTCCACTAACAACAGTGGCAACTGAAGCTGCGCGTGTTGGTTTTACCGCGCGTAACGCGAGCGAAGCACTGGCGATGGTCGACGCTGCTTTAAAGCAGTTTAGCGCTAAAACTGGCGCAAGCGACTGGTCGGTACCAACGGGTATTTATTACCGTAGCAATGGTATCGAAGCCAAAGGTAAGGTTGTTGCACTGTTCTCTGGTCAAGGTTCACAATACGTTAACATGGGACGCGAGCTTGCTTGTAACTTCCCAAGCGTAATGGATGCGACTAGCGCGATGGATAACGAGTTTGCAGCGGCTAACTTAGGTCACTTATCAGCAATTACGTTCCCAATTCCTGTTTACACCGATGCTGCACGTAAAGCACAAGACGAAGTCTTGCGTCTAACTCAGCACGCACAACCAGCAATTGGTACTTTAAGTGTTAGTTTGTTCAAGATTTTTGAACAAGCTGGTTTTAAAGCCGATTTCGTTGCCGGTCATAGCTTTGGTGAATTAACCGCATTGTGGGCTGCTGGCGTATTAAACGACAGCGATTACATGATGCTAGCACGTAGCCGTGGTCAAGCAATGGCAGCACCAGAAACTAATTCTGAGGAAGGTCAAGCATTCGATGCTGGCAAAATGGCAGCTGTTGTTGGTGACCCAGCGAAAGTTGCGACCGATATTGCAGACATCAGCGATGTTTCAATTGCTAATTACAATTCAAATAACCAAGTGGTTATTGCTGGCACCAGCAGCCAGATTGAAGTAGCCATCACCGAGCTAAAAGCTAAAGGTTATAAAGTGGTACCGCTGCCAGTGTCAGCTGCGTTCCACACGCCATTAGTTGGTCATGCGCAAAAGCCATTCGCTAAAGCAATCGACAGCGCTAAGTTTAATGCCCCAACCATTCCAGTGTTCTCAAACAGCACCGGCAAGGTGCATTCAACTAAACCAAGCGAAATTAAGAAAAGCCTGAAAAAGCATATTCTTGAATCAGTGCACTTTAACCAAGAAATTGACAACATCTATGGGGATGGCGGCCGAGTATTTATCGAATTTGGTCCTAAGAATGTATTAACTAAGTTAGTTGAAAACATCTTAAGCGACAAAGACGATGTTGTAGCGATTGCGGTTAACGCTAACCCTAAAAAGCCAAGTGATGTGCAGATGCGCCAAGCAGCATTGCAAATGGCAGTATTAGGACTTTCACTTGAAAACCTTGATAAGTACGACGCCGTTAAGCGTCCGTTAACAGCGCCAAAAGCGTCTCCAATGTTAATGAAACTTTCAGCAGCGTCTTATGTGAGCCCTAAAACAAAAAAAGCATTCGAAGATGCACTAACTGATGGTTGGACAGTCAAGCAAGCTAAAGCAGTAGCGGCTGAGCCACAAGTTAAGATCGTTGAAAAGATTGTCGAAGTAGAAAAAATCGTTGAAGTACAAAAAATTGTTTATGTTCAGGCCGACGGCACGCAAGCGCCAGCAGCGACTGTTTCAAATGGCAATGTATCAAACGACAATGCCTCAAACGGCGATTTAGTTGCGTCAATTGAACGCAGTGTTGGTCAGTTTGTTGAGCATCAACAGCAGCTATTAAACGTGCACGAACAATTTATGCAAGGTCCACAAGACTACGCTAAAACGTTCCAAAACGTATTAGACGCGCAATCAGGACAAGCATTACCAGAGAGCCTTGATCGTACATTAACGATGTACAATCAGTTCCAGTCTGAAACATTGCGAGTTCACGAAACATATTTAAACAACCAAACTGATAGCATGGCCACTTTATTGTCTGGCAATGTTGACGAGTCAGTGGTTGCTGCGCCGGTTCGCACTATTGCAACGCCAGTACAAAAAGCAACGCCAGTGACATTCGCTCCAGCGCCAGTTGCTCCAACGCCAGTTGCGGTTAATGCACCGGCCGTTGCAGTTGCTCAAGCACCTGTTTTACAAGTGCAGGCACAAGCAGCACCTGTTCAAACCGTGGCCGCTGCGCCTATGGTTGCACAAGTTGCGAAAGTTGCACCTATTGTTGCGCCTGTTGTCGTTGCGACCCCAGTGGCAGTACCAAGTGTTGATGTTGCGACAATTAACAAGGTGATGTTAGAAGTTGTTGCCGACAAAACTGGTTACCCGACTGACATGCTTGAACTAAGCATGGACATGGAAGCTGACTTGGGCATTGATTCAATCAAACGCGTTGAAATTCTAGGTGCGGTGCAAGAGCTTATCCCTGACTTGCCAGAACTAAACCCAGAAGACTTAGCTGAACTACGTACGTTGGGCGAAATCGTTGACTACATGAAGTCAAAAGCAGCAGCCGTTACTATTACTAACACCTCAAGTGCCGCCACAGCGCCAGTAGCAATCGCAGCAGCGCCTGCTGTTGATCTTGGCCATATTCAAAACGTGATGATGGAAGTAGTAGCCGACAAAACGGGTTACCCAACTGACATGTTAGAACTTGGCATGGACATGGAAGCAGATCTGGGCATTGACTCAATCAAGCGCGTTGAAATTCTAGGTGCCGTTCAAGAAATCATTACCGATTTACCTGAGCTAAACCCAGAAGACTTAGCTGAGCTACGTACGTTGGGCGAAATCGTTGAATACATGCAGAGCAAAGTTACCGCCGCTCCAGCGACTAATACCTCAAGTGCCGCTGCAGCGTCAGTGTCAACTGCACCAGCAATCGACCTTAAGCACATTCAAAACGTGATGATGGAAGTTGTTGCCGACAAAACGGGTTACCCAACTGACATGCTAGAACTTGGCATGGACATGGAAGCAGACTTGGGCATTGACTCAATCAAGCGTGTTGAAATTCTAGGTGCCGTTCAAGAAATCATTACCGATTTACCTGAGCTAAACCCAGAAGACTTAGCTGAGCTACGTACGTTGGGCGAAATCGTTGAATACATGCAAAGCAAAGTTACCGCCGCGCCAGCGCCAGTAGCTGTAGCGACCGCAGTTTCAACTGCTCCAGCTATTGACCTTGGTCATATCCAAACGGTAATGATGGAAGTTGTTGCCGATAAAACGGGTTACCCGGTCGACATGCTAGAACTTGGCATGGACATGGAAGCTGATTTGGGCATTGACTCAATCAAGCGTGTTGAAATTTTAGGGGCCGTTCAAGAAATCATTACTGATTTACCAGAACTAAACCCAGAAGACTTAGCAGAGCTACGTACGTTAGGCGAAATCGTCGAACATATGCAACAGAAGGTGCAGTCAAAAGTAACGCCGACTGATCCAACACCTCCGGGCAGCGCAGCACCAGTGCCAGCAGCTGCACCAGCAATCGATCTTGGCCACATTCAAAAAGTGATGATGGAAGTTGTTGCAGACAAGACAGGTTACCCAGTCGATATGCTAGAACTTGGCATGGACATGGAAGCTGACTTGGGCATTGACTCAATCAAGCGCGTTGAAATTTTAGGTGCAGTTCAAGAAATCATTACCGATTTACCAGAACTAAACCCAGAAGATTTAGCCGAGCTTCGTACGTTAGGCGAAATCGTAAGCTACATGCAAAGTAAAGTTGCAGCACCTGCTGCAGCGGCGCCTGCCGAAGCTTCAAGTGCCGCTCCTGCAATTGACTTAGGCCACATCCAAAAAGTGATGATGGAAGTTGTTGCAGACAAGACAGGTTACCCAGTCGATATGCTTGAACTAGCAATGGACATGGAAGCAGACTTGGGCATTGACTCAATCAAACGCGTTGAGATTTTAGGTGCGGTTCAAGAAATCATTACTGATTTACCAGAACTTAACCCAGAAGATTTAGCTGAACTGCGTACGTTGGGCGAAATCGTCAGTTACATGCAAAGCAAAGTCACTGGTACCAGTGGTGCCGTTGCTAATACTTCAGCTAATACCTCAGCAAACGCTGAGGTCAATACTGCGGATGCGACGTTTCAAGTAGCCGACTTTCAACCTGCACCGAGCGCAACAGTCGCGATTGAGCGTTTAAGTTCAGTCACTAAAATTAGCCAAGCGGCGACGGGTGCTAATGCCTTAATCGTTGACGATGGCACCGGCGCTGCAGTTGCACTTAGTGCAACATTGACCAACGCAGGCTGGAACGTTACTGCGATTAAACCCACTTGGGTTAAAGCAACGTCGAAAAAAGCGTTTGCTAAAGCGGTTAACGTGGTTGAAATTAGCGATGTAGTTGAAGATGAAATCAAAGCCATCATCGCCAATGGCGCGCAGCTAGATGCCGTTATTTACCTGCAGCCAGCGAGCACCATAAACAACATCCAATACCCACAAGCGTCAAAGCAGGGTCTAATGTTAGCCTTTATCTTAGCCAAGCTAAGCAAGGTTACTGCAGCGGCTAAAGTTCGTGGTTCATTTGTTGTTGTAACTCGCCAAGGCGGGCAGATTGGCTTCAATAGCACAGATACCTCAGCAGATTTAGTGCAAGGTGGCTTAAACGGTTTAGTTAAAACGCTATCTCACGAATGGGCTGACGTATTATGTCGCGCGGTTGATTTCTCGGCGACAGCAGCTAGCGACCAAGTAGCAAGCTTAGTTAGCGATGAATTACTTGACGCGAACACCGAGCTTAGTGAAGTAGGTTACGACAGCGAAGGTCGTTTAACCCTAGTGGGTGTTGCAACAGACAGCTACGCATTAACAGCTGGCAACAGCATTAACGCTGACTCGGTATTTTTAGTGAGCGGTGGTGCCAAAGGCGTAACAGCGCATTGTGTTATCCGTATTGCCCAAGAACACAAAGCTAAGTTCATCTTGTTAGGTCGCTCTGTTTTCTCAAGTGACGAGCCAAGCTGGGCAAAAGGCATTAACGACGAAGCAGCACTTAAAAAAGCAGCGATGCAAGCACTGATTGCTGCTGGTGATAAACCAACACCGGTTAAAGTAATGCAGTTCATTAAGCCAATTTTTGCTAACCGCGAAATTAGCGATACCCTAAACGCGATTAAAGCGGCTGGTGGTCAAGCTGAGTATGTAGCAAGTGATGTAACTAACGCAGCTAGCGTGCAAGCGGCAGTTAACCCAATTATTGCTAAATTTGGTTCGGTAACGGGTATTATTCACGGCGCTGGTGTGTTGGCCGACAAGTTTATTGAGCAAAAGACCCTGAGCGATTTTGAAGCGGTTTATAGCACGAAGATTGATGGTTTGTTATCAATGTTAGCAGTGACTGAGCAAAGTGAACTTAAGCACCTAGTGTTGTTCTCGTCAGCGGCTGGTTTCTACGGTAACCCGGGCCAGTCTGACTACTCAATTGCCAACGACATCTTAAACAAAACAGCTTACCGCTTTAAAGCGTTGCACCCTAAAGCACAGGTACTGAGCTTTAACTGGGGCCCTTGGGATGGCGGCATGGTAACACCTGAGCTTAAACGGATGTTTGCTGCTCGTGGTGTTTACATTATTCCACTAGACGCTGGCGCGCAGTTATTACTGAGCGAATTAAGCGCTACTGATAACCGTTGTCCACAAATTTTGGTTGGCAATGACCTCTCGAAAGACGCTGAAGGCTCTGCAAACGCTGAGGGCTCTTCTGTAAAAAAGCCACAAGTTAGTCGCTTCTCAACCGGGCTTACTACTGTAAAAGTAGCTAAAAGTCTGCAAGCGACTAACA